>Ga0233444_10001032_pt1 | contig 33017 bp, 33 predicted proteins | sample SI_124_October20_6_FD_182792 | JGI IMG/M metagenome (GOLD analysis project Ga0233444, IMG submission 182792) | Seawater microbial communities from Saanich Inlet, British Columbia, Canada - SI_124_October2016_10_MG | ecosystem: Environmental > Aquatic > Marine > Inlet | place: Canada: British... | reverse complement strand
CTTGGCACTTTGTGCTTTAAGAGTTGAAACTTTATCGCCGTATTCGTTGCCTTCAGTTTCTTGTCCTTCTAAATCAACAGGCTCACCCATTATATCTTCAGCGTCTACATCACGTTTTACTTTTTCAAGTCCGTGCTTTTTAATTTTTTCGATGAAGTCTTTGGTAATCATATCAGCATATGCATCATCAGCATCTTTGCCGCCTGTTATTTCTGCTTCTAGTTGCTTAATGCATTCTTCTTGGTCATCACAGTTTGAAATAATTTCCATTCCGCCTGTAAGTGCCATATCCCAAGCATTGCCACCTTCTGAAACTGCTCCTTCTTGTGGTGCTTGTCTGTCCATATAATCTTGGTAGATATAATCGTTTAGTTCTGGAAGTTCGTATAAATCATCTATATCTGAATCGTCAACTTCTGTACCGTCTGTGTAATACACAGGAGCATTTAATTCATATATGCCGTCACTAATATCTTGCATATCATAGTCTAGTTTGTCAATATCAATTTCTTTGCCTTTAAACATTATCGGATCATTCATTTGTCCAATATATCCACCGGCTTCTTGTGTTTTGCTATATGATTCGCCTGACAGTTTCATAATATCATTTAGTTCATCTGCTTCAGGATCTTTGCCTTTGAAACCTTTGAATGCACTACCGCCACCTTTTAACTCTGGTTGCGTATCTTTGTAGTCATCATCGGAGTCTTTGTTCATTAATTCTTCTTGATGCTTTTTAAGTTCATCAATACTGTCAAATGGTCCGCCTGTAATTTTCTTATCTTTAATACTAAAGAACATGCCGTCCTTTTGAATAGCAGCAAGTCCATACTTGTTCATACCTAATGATGGGTCTTTCATAAAGTTACTTGTCACGCCTTCTTCTTGTTGTGGTTCAACTTCGGCTGCGCCTGCTGTTGGCTCATCAACCATATCACCAAAATCTAATTCGGCTAATACGTCTGGTGCATTTTCTTCAACCCAAGCCTTAACCATAGGACGAACATCTGCTTCTGGCCCTGCCTTTTTAATGTCTTGCTCTAGTTTAGGATCTTCAATAATGCCTTCTAAACTTTGAATAGCATTAATACCTTCTACGCCTGCTTGAAATTCTGTGTTAAGCATTCCATTTAGTTTTTTAATCATGTCTGACTTTTGTTCTTCGTCTGCCATTGTTAGTGGAGATTCTTCGCCTAGTTGATTAACCCAATCTTCAAACTTTGCAAAGCCGTCTAGTGATTCCATTCCGCCAGCATAAGCATCTGCGGCTGGACGGCCTTTTGGTCCTTTGTTGCCTTGCTCCTGATCTTGATGTTCTTGAGCACCTAATATTTTAAGACATTTCTTACCTGTCTCATAAACGTCTGCTGGATCTGCATCAACCAAATCTCTCATCGCTGAATAACAACTTAATGTTTTATCGTCTGCGTTTAAATGCATAGAGGCAAAAAGGTCGCCCATTTCATCCATAATATGATCATTGTCAGTAAAATCATCTGATGCTTTATCCATTAAATGATAGATGTCGCCTTCTAGCTCGTCTTTAAGTTCTTCTGCACTTAGTTGACTAGCATCTTCTATTTCTTCTGGATCATTTAGATTAAGTTCTTTCGGATCTGTAATTCTATCTACCTTATCAAATGTATCTTCTTCCATGCCTGTCATTGCGACTATGTCGTCATAGCCTACAGTTTCTTCTTCCTTCATTAATTTATAAATGATAGGAAATGCGTTAGCAATATCTTCTTTAAAGTTTTTAACTGTAAATTTTTCTGTGTATTCTTTCATTACATCTTCTGGTATTTCCATTGCCTCAGGTGCTTGAAATTCAGTTACATAATTTTCGTAATGTGCCTGCTTAGATAATTTTGCAATTCTTTCTCTCAACCCGTTGAGTTGTGCTTTACTACGTTCAACGATATTATTAGTGTCGGAGTTCATTAAATCGTTACGTACACAGTAATTTGTAAAACTTTTTAGTTGAGCAATTTCTTCGCTTGTTTTAATAATGCTTTCGCCGATAGCATCATATGGTAACCCGCCGTTAGCCACATGTCGCTGCATAGCTCTTGCACCTGCTAAGTGAACAAAAGGATATTTAAATCTTTCACCGTCTTGGTTTTCAACAAATAGTGCAGAAATATTTCTGCTTCTATCGCCTGGTTTTTGTTCAAAGTCATCAGCAAGTTTCTTGCTGTGCTTAATAATTAATCTCGTGTCTTCCAACTTTTGGAAACTTTGTGTTTTCGTTCCATAAAGATTACTCTCATTCATTACTGCTTCTCCGACGGGTTTAGTTATTGTATCGTTATCCGATTGTGGCGTTGAGTGTTGACTAAGGAAAGCATAATCACGTTTGTCTAAATTATCCTTTGCAATGTCCCTAGTATCAAATGCCAATAGTCTGCGTTTTGCAAACATTCTAAGTTCTTTTAGGAAAGCGTACCAATTGCCTTTTTGATCTTGGTCCATACCTTCGGTAATACCACTCGAAAAGTATACCTTCATTGAATTAGGTTCTGCTAAACTAATGCTTACATGCCCTATGTTTTTATCGTTTTCCATGTAGTCAAAATCAAAGAAACGAGCATTTTCAGGGTTAATTGTAATTTGCCCTGTTGATTCGCCTAGTTTTAAACCTGTAAATCTACTTCTAATTTTATAGAACAGATCGGTTGAAATGTTGTTGGTTGCATCCATATTATTATTTATCAAAAACCGCCGCTTATGAATATCGGCATTGGGTACTGGTCTTCGGTCATTCTCTCCGTCATTTTTTCATATATTTTAGGATCCCAATCAGCCAATTGACTTGCCATGCGTATGATTAGTAAGCAGGCACTGACTAAATCGTCATGTTCGCCTGTTTTAGCACCGTATCCTACACCGTGTGCTACAAATGTCTTTAACTCTGATATTAACGGTTTACTATTAATCTTCATCTTGTTTCTTTCTAATGCATTTTTAAAACTGCTACAGGCAGTAATCTTTGTTTTGTGTGTGGTATTAAATCCTTTTCTAAATTTTCTTACATGTCCTTTTCTCATAGGTTCACTTAGGAATAGCCCGTGGAAGTTTTCTTCACCTATATCTTTAATAACAACTAATGCTGCTTCGCCTATGGTGTTATTCTCACAACTGTAATATATTGTAGGATTTGCATTGCCGCCGGCAGTTTGTTCATCATAAATGTATTTTAAGATGCTCTTTAAATGTCTTATCTGTTGCTGTATAGGTGTAAGATTGTGTCTCCATTCTCCAACCTGTTCCATTGCAGGCATTTCAAATATCTGTATGGCTGAGTAGTCGCCGCCAGTTCCTAGTGATGGATCAAGTGATAACAAATAAGTTGCTTTAGGATTAATTTTTTTATACCAACGTGTTTGACCCATATTTTGAATTGGTTCTTTGCCTTCAAGTTCAGCAAGTTTCACACTATTAATTAATGTTTCATCAAAGATTAAAAATTCGCAATCAAACTCACGACGGAATCGTTCGTCTCCAATTTTGGAACGTTCTTCTGCTGCCCATGCATCATCTCTATCTGGATGATCTGTCCATGGAGCAAAATAAGGATAGAAGCCGTTGGTTCCTACAACGTTGTCATTACCAAATTCATCAAACTTTTTGTTTGCCTCGGTCCATATCATGGCAAACTGATCCTCATCCGAGTTCGGTGTGCTAGTAACGATTGCCTTACCACCTGTTGATAGTGTGGGTGATAGTGCAGTCCAAAACTCTTTGGCTTTTTCTGGTGGTTGCACAAATGCAAACTCATCACAGTATATTAATGAAAGTGATTTACCACGTCCAGTATCTTCTGTTGTAGTAGTTGCTTGTATTCTACTACCGTTATCAAATTCAATTGTGTTTCTGTTGTATGTATAGATACCAGCACGAACAAAGTCAGGCAATGTTTCATACCCGTATCTAAATCTGTTCATGATATCCTGCGCACCTGTATATTTGTGTGCAGCAATTAGCACCTGCGATTCAGGAGTAAACATCGTATACCATAATAGGTATCCAGCAGCACAGGTTGTCTTGCCCATCTGTCTTGGTAGCATAGCAACACAGTATCTGTTTTCTGCATATGCTTGAATTAGTTCTCGTTGAAATCCATAAGGCACAAACTTCATTGACCCTTTCACAGGGTGTTGGATTGTTAAAAAGTTTTCACAAAAGTATAATGGACCTGTGATAGGATCCATACAAGCCTCTAAGTGCTTGACTTCCTCTAGTGTATATTTTTGCTTTTCATGGGCCTTCTTAATCTGAACGCCATCTAAACTCTTTGCCATACTAGTATTTATAGAAGGAAATAGGCTCCGAAGAGCCTATTTGGATAACATGAAACGTACTAACTTATGCTAGTTCTAGTGTAGTTTTTACTGTACAAGTTACGCCAGTAAAATCAATTTGTGCTGGTGTTGCGCCTGATAAATCAGTTAGTGCAATAATTTCATCTTCAATTTGTTCTACAATTGTTTCAGCGCCTGCACCATCATAGTCTAATGAATCATTTGGCTGTTCAATTGCAACTGTAAACTTTTGGTTTGAACCATATAGTGCGCCACGAATAACAACTGTTGCATATTTTTCAATAATACGCATAATGCTTTCAATTGCTAGTCCGCTTCCTGTTTGAGCGTTTACTGCTGCACCACAAGCGACTTCAAAAAATGTAAGTGGCTTGTTGCCGTTGTAATGAATTGCTGTCATATCAGCGTATGGTTTTCTGTTTGCAGCCACTAATACTGCACTGCCGCCGCCGATTGTTGCTTGTGTTAAATCTGCCATCTTTATGCTCCTTTATGTTCTTCTAATGCTTTTAGCAATTGGTCTTTAATAGAAGCACGTAAGTCTGACTCTCCAACTTTCTGCATAGGATTATCTCCGCCTGCAACTTTTGGATGTGTTCCTTTACGTCTATGCATACCACCTGCTGTTTTCTGAGTAATGTAATCAATATCTTTATACTCTTCATCAGGTTCATTTGCGTATGCTTCTTCTTTATCTTTATCATCTTCCTTATCATGATCGTCCATATCATGATCGCTGTCACCGTCTTTATCAAGTGATTTAATCATAATGTGATCTTTGTCATGGTCTTTTGGAAGATCCATTGAATCTTTTTCTCCGCCTGGCATATCGTCATTGTCGTCGTCAAAGTCCGGAATTAATTTGTTAATTGGCTTTGGCATTGGCGGCATGTCTGGACCTTCTGGTCCGTCCATTGGTCCGTCCATTCCTGGCGACATAATAGACAACGTAGGCATTTCAGGTTTTTCTGGTTGATTAATCATATCAGGATTAACTTTAGTCATTAATCTCAAAATGTCATTAATTGCATCACCTTGTGCATTTATGTTAATACTCATTGACGCTTTGTCTTTCGGCTCTGCAGGAGGCATATCAGGTGTCATCATTGGCGGCATCTCGTTCATTCCACATTCGTCTGTGCTTTGATCTAAAGGTGCTGCTTCAGTTGTTGCTGTATCAAGCTCACGCATTCTTTGCATAAGTTCATTAAAGTTCATTATTTACTCCCTACAGGACTCTTGACCCCTGCTTTGTCTTGTTTTAATTTTGGTGTGTCCTGATAAACATCTGCTTTTAGTTTATCATGTCCTAGTTCTTTTTTTCTTTCTTTTGCTTCTTTAGAAAGTTCTTTTAAGAAACCTTTATTGAAGTCATCTCCAAAGTAATCTTTTTGCTTTACATTCATGCCATCTTTATATTCATTGTCATGTAGTAATGCACCTTCGTAATCTGCCTTGCTTCCCATAGTAATTTGATCAATTTCAGTTGGACTTGCACTGTTTCTAACTTTGTAGTAACCTGCTTCACAACATTCCATTTCAAAAATTTCTTTTTCAATTTCTGAAGTAGTAATTGGATACTCAGTCATTACATCAAATGTATGTACTTCCATGTTTTTCAATGTTGGAAAATCATGTGGTACTTCTGTAACCGGAGTAGATTTCATTTGTTCAAATTGCATAATACCTCGATTATCAAGTCTTGCTTTTAAATCGTCTGCAAAACTTTCTGGTAAATCACCTGCAACTTTTACCTTAAAACTATAGGTTTTCTTGGCTTCTGATAGATATTGTGTGTACGTCTTCATGTAAGTATTTATTCCTTTTCGCTTAATTTCTTAATTAATTCATTGCGATCAAGCATTACATAGCCCTTTCCATCAAGAACATCATTAGGATCTTCGGGTGAATCTTGGTCCAATTTAAATTTTTTCAACTGTAAATCTACTGCTTTTAGTTTTTTATCTACTTTGGCAGTTTTAGCATCTATAGCGTTTTTAAGCATACTACTAGCAACTTCAAATATTCTTCCACTATAACGTACTTCTACGTTCATGCCTAAATCCATTAAATCATCGTATGCTTTTTCTGCTTTATCTGCAAGACTATCTAAATCCTTTTCTTCTAAAGCATCTAGTTCGTTTATCTTAGGCAAATCACCTGTGATTTTAGTTACTTCTTTGTAACTTTCTTCAATACTTTTAATTTGTTGAGGTGTTACTTCAACAGGAACTGACTGCTCTTCTTGCTGCTGTGCAGTTTCTTTATCTTCCATATTAAACAGTTCTTCTAATTTCTTTGTCATACTATTACTTATCGTCTCTTGTTGCCAGTGTGAAAAATATCATCTTCATTTACAATACGAAATCGAACACGTTTTTGTTTACACCATGCCCCTGCTGCTTCCCATTTTGCCATATTTTTAATATACTGTTCTTGATTGAATCTACTTTTTCCAACACTTTCTCTCATAGTTTGGTTTTTGGGTTTTACTTCTATAACTTCTGCTCTTTTCTTTCCGCCCTTTTCCAAATATACAACGAAAAAGTCAGGAACATATATTGAATACTTTCCTGTTAATGGATCTCTATATGGTATCTTGATACTTTCACTTGCCCATGTTTCTACACCTGGATGTTCATCTAGCATTCTCATAAAAACAAACTCCCAACTACTTCTAGCAAGAGGTCTTTTTGTACCTACATATTTTGCAGGATTCTTCATTTCGAATCTTCCTTGTGCAAACTTAGGCATTATGGTATCACGTTACGTTGTTTTGATATATCTTGAGATGGATTTCTATAGCCTAGCGTAGATGTAGGCGGTCGGTTGTTGTTAAGTATTTCAGATACTAAACCACTTATTTCTAATCCTTCTAATTTTTTTAAATCATCTAGTATAGAAAAAATTGATGTGTTTTCAAGTTTTGCTTGTTTTAGAACACTCATTGAAATACTTGCCGCTGCATCTTTTGAAAATCCTCTGCTTTCAAAAAAACCTATAGTTGCATCAACTTCAGTTGCATTAAATTCTAACGGTGCAGTACCGTATGTGTCAAAAAACAATTTTGTTTTTGCAGCACTGTCAGTAAGTTGTTTTGCTGGTAAATTTGTTGTAGCCATATTATCTTCCGATGTCCTGTCTTCCGGTGCCGCTTCCACCTATTTTTTTCGGTGTGCCTTTAGTAGTTGAGTTGCTAGGATCATTTTTATTAAACACTGAGCCTGCAATACCGCTTATTGTATTTGCTACTGCTTGCGTACCAACTGGGCTAGTAAGTATATTTGTTGCTTCTGATAATAATCCTGCTTTGCTTAATCCTTTAGCACCCTTATAAGTATTTACTGCTTTGATTGCAGTGCTTAAAAAATTTCCTCCGGAACTAAATGCTGTACCATCTCCAACTGCACCAAACACAGATTCTAATCCATCTAGTACTCCGCCTGATCCTAATAGATTTCCTGTTCCGCCGCCGCCGACAGTTAAAGGTCCAGGTGTATTATCATAATGTAATGTAGCAAACCCTTTAGGCGTACCTTCGCTAACTGTTCCTGCAGAGTAAACAACTGCTTCATACTGCAAAGTCATTGTGCTTTCAGCAGGTTCAGATGTTGCTGCATAATCTCTATTACCGTGTTGCCAAGATTTAATTTTAGGATTGACAAGTGTATATCCTATAAATCTTCGTCTGCCCATTGTATACAAAGTTACACTTTTAAATAGTGGACTACTAACATCGTTATCTAATCCATATCTAAATTTATCAAATTCTGTACCTGTTGCTCTATAAGGATCTGTTTTATCACTATACGCTGAACTAGGTAAGTTTCTATCTCTAACATAATAACCATAGTAAATTGCCCATAATGCATTTATAACACCTTGGTTATCATCGTGGAATGTAAAACTTACATCTTCATAATTAATATTTTTGTAAACAATTCTTTTTCGATTATACTGATTATAAGTTTCTGTTTCAAAATTAAACTTTGGTAAGTCAGCAGTCTTTACCAATAATCCTGTTTCGTCAGCATGCTTTGCTGTAAAATTAGCAGCCTTGTGTGCAGATGGATCTACTTCAATTTTTAAATAATAATTAAATTTCGTCTTTGGGGCAAGACGCATATTATCATCAATAAACAATCTAGTAGCGTGTGTATAATTCGCTACTCTACCTTTAGGATTTGTAATACCTGTGAATACGTCTGTCAGAAATCTAGTAAACTTATTTGCCATACTAGTATTTAGCCATAAAAAAAGCCCGGGGTTTTAAGCCCGAGCTTTCTAATATCAATACTAAAATTAGTATTAGCCTTGTGCTGCGCCAGCACCAGTAGTAGATGCGCCAAGCGTTCTTTCCACTGCTGCACCAATTCCAACACCAACGCCTTGTTCGCCTGCACCCCACTGTACCATGTTATCAAAACGTATAGTCAATGCTACACGCATGTCTTCGTTGGTAGCGTAGTTTGCATCACCGTAGTCAGCGTTAGTTAAGAAACAGCCATACATGTTAGAAGTTTCTAACACGTTAACTCCAGCAGCATTGTTTCCATTGCCACCGTCTAATACTTCAATCTTAGTAGTAAATTTGTAATCAATACCTGATCTTGCAGATGCTTGTTCAACAAAGTCGAATTGTTTCTGAATCTGTTGACCAACAAGTTTCTGTACTTCTCCACTTGCATCGTCACGTAAGTTAAGAGTTAATGTTTCAAATGTATACTTACCTGCTAAGAATACTTTTGAGTTGTAAACGTCTAGCGTCATTTCTTCAAAACCAACTTTAGGTCTTGAAACATCAACTACTTGCTTTGTCAATTCAGTTGCAGAACTTACTCCAAATCCTAAAAGCGTCACTCTAAAGCGATACTTTAGTTTAGGCATCAAGAGCACTTGGTTGCCTGCGTCTGTTGGTACTGAAAAGTTATTTAATGATGTAATAGGCATGTCTTATATCTCCCCTGTGTTCTTGACACGCAACGGAATGTATATAAACTCAATAGCCTTGACCGGTTCAATCGCAATATCAACATATAGTTCGTTGCGGTCGACTCTAGCCGGAGTATTGTTTGTTTCGTCACATACTACTGCGAAATCGTAAATTGCTCTAAGACCAACTAGTTCAAGAAGTAAACTTTCAACTGCCTGTTTTACTTCATCTCTAGTAATCTTATCATTTGGTTCAAAGATATACGGACGAGCCAATTTGTTAAGTTGACTACGCATGTATACAACTAAACGTGCTACGTTTATTCTATCTAGTGCAGAAGCGTTTCTTGCTCTAGTTTTTTGTCCGTAGTTTACTAATCCTACACCATTAAAGAATGTAATTGGATTAACTTTTAGATCATATAATGTATCTCTTTGTCCTTCGTTAAGTGCAACTGTTTGGAACTCGCCTGTTGCTGCATCAATATATCCTACTGCTGTAGCATTTGAAATGCCGCCTCGTCTTGTTCCTGCAGGTGCAAACCATGGAAACGATACTTGATCACTTAGTGCAATAGTTCTCATCATCATGTGTGATGCTGGAACAACTGCGTTTGAACCACCTAAGTCTGTTGTAAATCCATTTGGATAAAACGCACCTAAGTATTCATCGTATGTTACTAAGCCATCATCGCTATTGTCTGTTACTAAGGAAGCATTTGTTCCCCAGTTAGTCAATGTAGTTGCATCTGCTGCTAATCTAAGTGGTGTATCACCAATAACAAACGCTGTTAAGCCTCTGTCAATGTTTAGATTAACTAGGTTGCTCATTAGCTCAGGATAACCAGGAGCAGCAATTATGTTAAAATTACGTCTCTCTTCGTCACGTACCTGGCTGCTTGTATCAACTGCACTCTTCATTCTTTGTACAACAACTTTACGTTGTGCTTTTCTACCGAATGAACCTGATCCGTCTTCGTTGTTACCTGATTCAGTAACCCAACGGTCAGTTGCATAATCGCCCATCGCTTCGTCGTTATTGAAACGTTGGTTATCTGCTGTGATATCAATGTAGTTGTTAGCATAACGTTTAACGTTACCGCCACTTCTACGTAGATTCCATAAAAGCATACCTTGTGGATATAATGCAGGATCTGGAGCATCTGGATCTAAGAAGTCTACTTTTTGTAAATCCTTAATTGTTGCTGCTGTGTTACCAGTAGCACCAGTTGAACCATAACGTGCATCACCAAACAATACACCATCTTCAGATGTTTGATCAGTTTTATCAACTAAAACCCATCTTTCTGAAACTGGTCCTGATTGGTTACCGTCATACTTGTAAATTGTTGGATAGTTTTCAATATCTGCTGTTGAAATCCAAAGGTCGCCTGTAACAGTTGTTCCTGCTACATACGGATTAGAAGCACTTACAGTTGGAACATAACCAACTCTATCGCTTGCTGCTTCAGTGTATGGACTTGTTGCACTTCTGTAACCTACCCAAGTAGTACCATCGTGTATCATCATGTCCACATCTGAAAACTCTGGGTTGTACCAAAGTTGTCCGTTTGCTGGCTCTGCTTCTGGATTGTCTGAACTAGCATAAAAATCACTTGATGAAAGTGGCTGCCAGTTTGAAGCAAGATATCTATTTTCAGCAGTTGAATCATCAGCACCTGGTGCTAATTGACTTGAACCTGCTGTTAATGATGCGTCTGACAAGTTGTAGAAGTTAGCAGTACCTGCTGCTGTATCAATGTTATATGGTGTAAACAATGCACCAAGAGCATCTCTTCCTACATCACGAAGTCTAAATTCACCGCCTGTTTTGTGTGAAATTGTAATTTCGTTATTTGCTGTAACAGCCGCTTCAACATTTGTAAAGCCTGCTGCGTTAATAGCCGTTGCCATTGTGTTAGCATCTGAACTTGAACCTGAACTTGTAAATGTAACATTTACTGCTGCATTTAATGCTTCTTGTCCTTGAATTGATTCTTGGATTTCAAATGTGTAATCATCTGCTACTAATTGTGCTGCAACAACTGATGATGTAACTTTTGTTACTCCAGTGTTAGCTCTACGCCATGTACGGAATACTGCTGTTGCTGGAGATGAATCATACATGCTATGTTCAAATGCATTAGTTTGTACAAACAAACTGTCTGCTGCTAAATTAATACCTGCGCCGCTTCTGTCCAACGAATAAATTGCTGAATGTCCGCTTGCATATAATGGAGCATCATATGATACCCAAGTAGCAGTTGCTGAATTCCACTTGCTTGCTCTCCATCTTGAACCGTTGTTTGGTTCTGTAGTTTTGATCCAAACAGATCCTGTTGGTCTAGCGCCTGCATCTGTTCCAGGAGTACCTTTCCACTGTGGCACAAGTGTGTGTGGCGCCTGGTAAAGTTCTGGACCTTGGTATGTTGCTGCTGAAATTTCTAATTCAGTTAAGTCAGCAGTACCTGCTCCAATAACAACTGTGTTTGCATTTGTATTAGAAGTTCCATCAGTGTAGATGTAAATTCTATCACTTACATTCTTTGCTGTAGTACCTGCAATACTTAGACCGTTAATTGTTGCTACAATATCATCTACTGAATCACTGCCGCCTATTGTAACTGTTGTACTATTAATAGTAAAGTTACCTGCTGCTGCTGTAATTTTAGATCCTGTTAATTGTGCTGTAATTACTGTTGGAATACTTGCTCTCCACTCCTGAGAACCTACTAGTACCCAATTACCTGCTGCAACACCTGCTTGTGTGTTACCTGGTGATTTGTAATACATTCTTGCTGGGTCTTTAGAAAAACTAAATGTTCCTGTTGATGCTGTTCCTACAGTTTCAAATACAACTGCATAGTCACCAATTGATCCTACTGATCCTAGTGGAGCGTTGTTTGAAATCTTTGCTGCATCTGCATCAGTTAAAACAATAGGAGTTTTAGCAGCAAATTTTTGTCCGCCTGTAGTGCTTAATGCTGCACTATTCCACTGTTGGATACCCCATGCTGTAGATCCAGTGTTAATCCACCAAGTTCCATCTGGCGGGTTCGCTCCCGGAGCCTCTGCTGTACCTGCTAGTTGCCCTAAATCAACATTTGCTCTCGTTACGAACGCTGCGTTAGATACACCTAGTAAACTGTATGCTGCCAATAGGCCATATTCATTAAGTTCGCTACCATGAATAGGTGTATTGCTCGCTGTCTTTTCGAAGTTAGGAACTCCAAAAAGATCTACTAATTCTTTTTGACTTGTCACTTTAAATGCATTCCCTGCATTCGCCGCCGAAGTTGCTGAAGCAACGCCAGTGCCTGCGGCATTAGTTTTATCTTGGGCCGTTGCTACTATAATAAGCGGAGTTGTTCCGGGTTCAGCCGGAGTATAAAAACTCTCATCTATTACACTAACTTCTACGCCGGGTGATGTAAGTGCCATTTACTTTTCTCCTGGTAATAATTCAATTCATTACGTAATGTATTGTTATATTGTATTTAGCGGAATGATTAAAAAATGGTGCGTTAAGGCGCTTTAGACAAAGGGATAGAAAAGGTGTAAATACATGTATGAGACCTTTATGCAAGTGCGGTTTAAGACCCAAAGCAGTAAACTATAAGAAATACGGTAAAACGTATTATAGAAGTCTATGTGAAGCATGTTCTAAACATGGATTATATCATGGTATACCTAGATGGTATAGAGCAGGTTACAGAATCAAGAAACAGTGTGATAAATGCGGCCACAAATCGCCGCACAAAGAAGTATTTAGAGTATTTCATGTTGATGAGAATCTAGATAACTGTAAACACAGCAATTTAAAAACTGTATGTGCTAATTGCCGTACTGTACTATCTAAAGAAGGTGTTAAATGGAAACAAGGCGATTTAGTTGCTGATTATTGATTTTATATCTGTATACAAGTCATCAATACTATTATCATTAGCAATTATATGATCAAACTTTGTTCCTACCCATGCCCATTCAGACGAGTGTATTTTACGAATCTTCATTTCATTTATATTTAAGTTTGAACCGTTGACTGCTTTTACAGCATGCTCATACCATTCAGGTAAATCACCGCGTGTTACCCAAAGTATTTCACCACCTAGATTCTTAATTGCTTTGATTTCGTTAGGAAAGCGTACATCACTAATAACAATATTATCTTTGCTTTGACGTAATTTGTTTTCAATACTAGCAATCCATATATCATCATGAAAAGTTTTACGACATACTTCAGTACCCCAATATTGTAATACCCAACGAGGAGTAAGTGTAGGCATATCTAATCTTTCAGCCCACCATTTATCTACCTGCTCACGCCATTCTCGAGACTCTTTTGTTCTTCCTTCAAGCATGATTCTATCCCAGCCAAATACTGCTGCTACTGAATCTTTTAGTGAATCTGCGAAACTTTCTCTACGGTACTCATGGAAATTAACCAGATAGTCTGCTACTGTGTCTTTACCACAACCGATAAACCCGCAAACGCCTATAATCATATAACTCTCTCCTTTAAAGTTATATTATAGCATCTATTGCGTGTATGTCAAGTGTTTAATAAAAAGGTTTTGGTTGTCCTGGCTTACCTGTATTAAGTTTTCTTGCCAAAACACTTGCTGTGTTAATTGATTTACTTCTCTTTTGTCTACGTGCTTGTGTTGGTGCAGTTCTAGCACGAGTAGTTTTCATTTTTTGTGCTCTAGCAACATTGTACTGTTGTACACATTTAGAAGGATGACTAACTTGTCTGCCTTTTCTTGGACCTACTGAGCATCTAAAACGCAGTTTAGTTTTACCGCCTTTAGCAGTAGGAGCAGCTCTACCCCATACCATTTTAGCAACCTCATTAAAGATTTCATTATGCTCTTCTTCTGTTACTAATTCGTGTATTTTCATTAACCTATAATCCAACTATAGCCGTGTCCGCCTGCAACTTGTGTTCCAAGTTCCATAGTAAGTCTTTCAATATCATTAAAGCCTTCTGCTTTAATACTTGCACCGTTAAGTGCTGTACCACCTTGTGGACCTGCAATACTTGCAAATTTTTCTCTTGCTTGTCCTATAATTACTTTACAGTTTGCAAGTGTATAATCTCTTATCCATTGTCCTGAATAAACATCTTCGAGTATTACATGATCAGGCTTATCATTGTATGCCCATAATAAAACTTCTTCAGTTCCTCTTGGACGTTGCATAATAATTAGTTTTTTGCTCTGTGGATTCCAAGTAAAGTTGATAAATGATCCAAACATTTTTCCAACTAGTTCTTGATACTGTGCAAATAATTCGTATGTTGCTAGTCCGCCCATATTAGTTGAACTTAACAAATATGTATTAGTGTATGCTAAGTTGAACGGTTCAAACACTGTACCACCTGTTCCACTACCTGTACGTGATCCTACACTTCTACGATAAATTTGTCTAACTTGTTGTATTTCTTTAGGCAATATATATTCGTTTTGATTCTCTTCTAAACTTAAAGTTATGTAACTTTCTTCCACAGAATTATCGCTACGCTGTCTAAAAACGCCTAGTGATCTATGTAATGCTGTTTCATAATGGGCAGGATCAAGTTCGACATCAATCATACCATCGCCTAGCATTAGTCTCACATAATCAAATACTTCTTGTTTTGCTTTATCTATTTGGCTCATGTAAGTATTTATGCCTTGTGACGGATTAGGTAAATACATATACTATGCCAAGACTGAGTTTATACCGTCCCGAGAAGGGAAACGATTACAAGTTTATTGATAAAACTGCCTGGGAAATGTTTCAGGTAGGGGGTACCGATGTGCTTATGCACAAGTATTTAGGTACCGAAGCATCAAGCAAAGAAGCAACTCCAAGCGAGCCTAAATACGATACTCTAAGTCCTACTAATATACAGGATATGCTATTCCTTGAAAATAGAGATAGAAAATATGATTCTGATGTTTTTGTTATGCGTGGAGTATACAATGTACAAGACATTGATTTTAATCTAAGTCAATTTGGTTTGTTCTTACAGAACGATACGGTTTTTATTACATTCCATATTTCAGATACTGTTGAGAAACTTGGTAGAAAAATTATTCCTGGTGATGTAATAGAATTACCTCACTTAAAAGATGAGTATGCTCTTAATGATTTAAATTATGCACTGAAAAGATTTTATGTTGTAGAAGATGTAAACAGAGCGGCAGAAGGATTTTCTGTAACATGGTATCCTCATTTATACAGAGCAAAGTGTAAACCACTAGTAGACTCACAAGAGTTCAAAGGTATACTGGATCAAATTGCAGATTCAGAAAACTTTAAAGGAACTTGGAATCCAAATTCAACATATTATCCAGGAGATACAGTAACAGCACCTAATGGTCAACAGTATACAGTAACACAAGAAGTTACAGGTACTGCTCCTCCTGATACAACATATTATAAACTTGCAGATACACTCAAAGATATTATGTCTACGTATGAGAAAGAAATGCAAATTACTAAGGCTGTTGAAGATCAGGCAAATGCAGATACTCCACAAAGCGGTTATGACACTACAAAATTATACACACTACAGCAAGACGAAACTGGTAAAACAGAACTTGTTACTGCCGACGGTACACTAGATGATGCAGACATTGATACTGTAACTGCTGATACTGTATTCCAATCAGCAGAAGCAAACGGATACAAAGGTTACTTAATAGGAGATGGTATTCCACCTAACGGAGCACCATTTACTCAAGGTATTGCATTTCCAATGGGACCTGCAGAAGGACAATTCCATCTTAGAACAGATTATAAACCAACTAGACTGTTTAGATTTGCTAAAGGTAGATGGAGCAAAGTTGAGGATGATGTGAGAACAAATATTACAAACTTAGGACCAAGTGATACAGCAGCAGGTAAAGATTTTGCTGGTGACGAAAAACGAGAAACACAAAAAACTTCATTTATTAATAATACAAACCAACAAGTTATTGATGGTCAAACAGTAAAAGAAAGACAAAGTCTTTCTAAAGCACTAAAACCAAAGGCGGATGAATAATGCGTATAGATGAAATATTAGGGTTTGCATCAAAGACTCCTAAGAGAACTACTATTAAGAAAAAAGTACGCAGAGATGATGACGAGCCTCTTGCAATTAAGTTACAGCAACGAAGAGCTGCTGCTGCAAAAGGTGATAAAAATGCGTACACGCACAATTTTAAAAAGGCTAACTAATGGATTTTTTCTACGACGGACAGATTAGAAGATATGTAACACAGTTTATGCGTATCTTTATCGGTTTCAAATATGAAGCAGGTAACGGCGATCAGCAATCTGTTCCTGTAATGTACGGCGATTTAACACGCCAGGTAGCAAATATCATCAGAGAAAACTCTGAAAACAAATTGCCAACAGTACCTAGAATGGCAGCATATATTACTGGAATGGATATTGATACAAGTAGATTAACTGATCCTACATTTGTAAGTAAAGTAAACATACGTGAAAGAGATTATGTTGTAGACGAATCAGGAAATAGACAATATACAGGTGCTCCAGGAAAGAATGTAACCGTAGAAAGATTGATGCCAACACCATATATGATGACATGTAAACTAGATATATGGACTTCAAATACTGATCAAAAATTACAATTGCTAGAACAAATAATGGTGTTATTTAATCCTGCATTTGAAATACAAACTAACGACAACTACATTGATTGGACTAGTTTAAGTGTAGTAAGAATGACTGGAATGAATTTTAGTTCTAGAAGTATACCTGCTGGAACTGAGTCAGATATTGACATTTGCTCAATAGATTTTGAAATACCAATGTATGTTTCTCCTCCTGCCAAAGTAAAAAAACTAGGTGTCGTAAGAAGCATAATAGCAAACATATTTACAGAAGAAGGTGATATACAAAACTTATCAAGTCTAGTTTACAATCAGAAAGTTTCAAATGATGTATATGTAAATCCAAGATACCCTGTATTGTTATTCAAAGCAAATAATGGTAATCCTAATGATTATGACTTATCTATATTAGATCAGAATGCTGCAATACAAAGTTTAGGACTAGATAAAAAAGAATTTACAGATGATAAAAAACTTGACTGGAATGCTGTATTAGCAGCACTAGGAAGTTTTACAGAAGGTACTAGTACAATACATTTCCGTCAACCTAATGGTGAAGAAATTACAGGAACATTTGCAATCAACCCTGTTGATAACTATATTCTCTTAGTAACACTTGATAAAGATTCTCCAGGATGGACAGAAAATACTTTACTTGTAAGTCCTCAATATCCTAACGGCAAGGGAACGTTTGATGCAATTGTAGATCCAACTACTTATAATCCTATTAGTAGATTAGGTACTATTCCAACAGGACATAGATTACTAATCTTAGAAGATGTAGCAGATAATGCTGATGGCTGGAAAAACAACGACAGCACTAATACACCTATCAAAGCAAACAGTGTTGCTGAATGGAATGGCGCAAGTTGGGCAGTGATATTTGACCCGGCTACTGTCGAAAATTTTACATATCTCAGTAATATTACTACAGGAATACAGTATAAGTGGGATGGTATACAGTGGATTAAATCTTTCGAAGGCGAGTATGCACCAGGTTATTGGAGACTAGATCCTGAAGGTGCATAAGTAGTTTTATGCAAAAGAGAGTAGGACTATTATATCTATCTAGAGATTCGCACAGAATACTTCTTATTTTAGAAAACGAAAAATGGACTGTGCCAACATTTTCACTTGAAAATAGTGTAATACAAGATAGTGAAGATTTACAACAAAAATTTTCTAGAGGTAAAATAATACCTATAGAATTGTATCTTTCAAAAGACAAAGGTTTTGAGTACGGAACGTATATTTGTCTTGTAAAAGAAGAATTTATTACTGAAGAAATACCAACATTTTGTTGGGCTGATTTAGGTTACCTGCCCAAGAATGTACATACTGGACTACGAAGTACATTAAATAATAGTCTTATACGTACAAAAATAGAAACTGTACTGGAGTTAGAAGATGCTGTCAATATATGAGTCTGAATCATTTCAACATGATTATAACAATTACAAAAATAAAATTGAAAAAATTACTGATGAGAAAATGAAAAATCAATTAGAAAATTTTCTTAACAAGTTAGTTGCACATGTAAAAGCATTTGACAAAGAGCATGCTGAAATGATATATTCTAAAAGTATCAGATTAGGAAACGATCACAAAGACGGAATTGCCGAAGTAAGAAAAGTTATTGAGAGAAAACTTCGTGATTGGGATCAAATACAAAAAACTTAGATTGAACCAAAGTTCTTAACAATTATTGCTCCTACCATTGCACCATGTAATGAACACTGATATCTGTAAGTACCACTAATACTAGATGGTATTTTCCAATATAACGTACCGCTTTCCTTACCTTGTGCAGCAGAACCAACACTACATGTTCCGTTAGTTGCTACATGAATCAATCCAGTACTGTAGTTAACACCTGACGAATTTTGAATAAGGAACGGATGACTAGAACCCATAGTACTAAGGTTAAATGCAATTGTTGTTCCATTGATTCCATATAATGTAGGGTTATCAGTACTTCCGTATTGATCAAATCTATATGAACCTGTACCATTTGCAGTTACATCTAATCTAGTAATTGCTGGAAGATATAATTTATCTATTGTAAGTTGAGCAGTAATTGCATCTGACAATCCACTAAACGCAGTAACAATTGTTCCTGGTCCAGTAAATGTTACAATGTCCGATGCAGCGTTAGTTGTAATTGTAATGCCGCTGGCGCCTGCAAAAGTTACTGTATCAGTTGTCGTGTCAGCATCTACATCACTCTGCCCTGTAACTGAAATTTTACTAAATGCATTTTGATTTGCATCACCGCCGCCTGCTGACGCAGAAGGCACCCAATTAGATCCGTTCCATTGTAAAACATCGTCTGCACTAGGCGCTGCTGTTGTTGTATCTACATCACTAAGTGCGTCTATACTCGAACTACTACTTAGATATGTTCCTAAATCGCTTACTTGACTTTCAGTAATACTTAATGCTGCTTGGTGCTGTGTTACACTTGACTCAGTAATGTTTGCATTTGGTACATTCGCCCATGTAACCGCTGCTGTTAAGTCATTTGTTTCTGCAGACAATGCACCAATACCTGCGGCAGTGGGCGGTGTAAATTTAAATTCTCCAGTAGCATTGTTGTAACTAATTGCACCGTTACCACTAGCACTGTTCTCAACACCTACACTTAAAGCCGATAACGCTAAAATTGTAGGTTTGTTATTTAAATTATTGTAATTAAGATAATATGATCCGTCTTGCCCGTCAAGAGTATCGGCATCAGTGCCACCACCGCCAGTAGTAGCATCAGTTCCTGGTGCCCACTTTGCTCCGTCCCATTTTAATACACTACCTGTACTTGGTGGTGATGTTGTTGTATCAACATCTGATAAAAAGTCTACACTAAATGTACTCATATTAACTGTTACAATATCTGAGTCTGTAGCAATAGCAGTTGCTATATTAGTACCGCCTGCTATATTAAGTGTATCATTTATACTTGCCGCTACTGTTGAACCTTCATCAGCAGTTATAGTGCCAAATGCATTTCCACCGCCGGCTGTACCATTAATCGTAATTGTATCGCCTACTATTGCAGTAGTTACATTAGTACCACCAGCAACTGTAAGACTATCTGTAGGAATATTGGCTTCAGTAAATCCTGTATCAGCATTAAATCTTGTAAAAATATTCGGGGCTGCTGCCGGAGAAGAAGTTACATTCCAAGTAGTACCATCATACTGCCAAGTAGTACTACCTTCTGTAAATGTATCATTAAGTGCCGGTGTAGCCGGAAAGTTTATTGCCATATCCCTCTATTCCTTTGTTATAGCAAATGCATTTGCACTTGCATATCTACTATATATTATTTTTGTACTTTGCCCGAACGTACTTGTACTTATCTGATTATAGTCGGAACTTTGGCCTGTACTATACACAACACTTTTTGCATCTGATAAAATTTTTGATTGTAATTGTGCCGGAGTAAGTGTTGGATCTGATTCTAAATGTAAACATAATAGTCCTGCAACTTGTGGTGCTGCCATAGATGTTCCGCTTATGCTCATTTGATAAAAATTACTATCGCCAAAATATGCTACTGGTGTATATTTACCTGTGTTATAAGGTACAGGACAAGCACTCATAATATCTGAACCTGGTGCCCATATATTGCATCCTGGTCCTCTACTTGAAAATATACTTGTTCGATCTCTTACGTTTGTGCCTCCTGGCACAATTGAAGATTGTGTACTGCTGTCTAAACTAGCAACCATGTATGCATTTGAGCTATACGGTGAACTGCCTCTATGATAATTTACTGCTGTACCAAATGTTACTGCATTGTCATAATCTGTGCCACCGGATGCTTCTACTTTGTTATAGTTATTACCTGCTGCAATTACTACGTGTATTCCTGCTGATATCATATCTTCTATCTCAGCATCAACTGATGCTACTCTGACACTCAGTTTAACTGCCGATACTCCTCCAGAAGTTGTTCTATTTTCATTTACTCCAGTTGCTGCTTCTAACTCTGCTCGAGTAGTATAATCAACACCGTATGTCCAAGCAGTTCCTCTGTATGTTCCTGCGGTTGGATCTCCAGTTCGTGTAGTTCCGTATCCCCAACTCATGTTGACAACAGTAGGTCTGCCTGCATCAGCACCTGATTTATTGTTGTGCCACAATCTAATACAATCAAATGCGTTAGTAATACTAATTCCGTTATTAGGATCTGCTGCGCCTTCTAAGCCGCCTAATTTTTGAGCATATACTCTTGCGTTTTTTGCCCAGCCAAATGTTTTTCCAACTGATATTCCTGCACAATGAGTGCCATGTCCGTCATAGTCTGTGTAAAAGTTTGAGTCTTGTGTTTCACCAACAATACCGCTTCCTGCAAACCAATCAATTTGTTGCACTCTACTTACACCTGCAGCATCTTGAAATTCTGGATGGTCTGCTTGTATGCCCGAGTCCTGTACAATAAAGTCAACGCCTGTTCCGTCTAAAGCGTAAAGATAGTCACCTGTAAGTGTAGTTGCATTGTCAAATATGTCATCATTTTTTTCTTCAATACATCTACGCAATCCCCAATTTACCCAAGTTGAATTATTTCCAGACTGTCTTTGGAAAGTTCCTGTTTGACTTGCATGAAGTCCTATTTCTATATCATCTCTTTGATCTGGTGGAATCTCTACAGCAACAACTCTATCGTCTTGTGCTAAAGTTTCTGCTTCTTCGTCTGTGAGCATCCAGTGAGTCATACGCTTGGATCCAATTCTTGGATTGGCTACTGTAACAGCTCTATTAGGTATCTGTCCTGCACCTGTATCTGCGGCTACTTCAGCATCAAATGCTTCAAGATCAACATCGGCTTTTACAATTACTACGTATTCTCTTTCACTCATTATTAAAGCTCATAAATTGTAATAAACACATCGGCATCTATATTAGCACCACTATCATTATGTACATATACTTGAATTTCAGTAGTACTTGTTTTCTCAAAAGACACTATTGCAGGACCTGATTGATCTTGTGCATTTCCTATTATTCCAAAACTGTTAGTATCAGCACCAAGTGGATTACTAAAGGTTACAGTATAATCGCCCGTGCCGTTGTCGGCATTTGAAGCAAGACTTGCGCCCGAACCAGTTACTGTAAGTGTACCTGTTCCTGCTACTAAGCCTGCAAATATAGGAGCCTTTACACCGTTTAATGTAATACTGTCTGTGGCTGTAAGTACCATGGTACTTGCGCTTGTTAAGTTAGTAACACCAAGGCTAGAAGTTAATGATGAACTTATGTTAGGGACAGTTAATGTATTAGTAGTACTGTTGTATGTAAAATCACTGTCGCCGTTAAATGCACCTGCATTATTAAATTGTACTTGAGTTGTACTGCCGCCTGGTGCACCTGTGTTTGCCGCCCAGGCATAATCTGAACCGTTCCAACTTAGTACATAACCACTTGTAGGGTTTGATTGATTTAGATGTGCATCAACATCTGTGTTTGCATATCCATCTGTGATACCATACCCTGAGAGTGTAGTTGGTTTGCTTGTTAATGAAGCAAACGTTCCGTCTGGAATACTTGTATCACCTGCAAGAGCAGTTGTACTACTTGTACCTAATGCTAGTGCATCAGTAATTCCATACCCTGCAATAGTAGTCGGCTTGCCTGTTAAATCAGCAAAGGTTGACGACACATCGCCAAAAGAGAAGTTACCAGCACCGTCTGTTTTCAGTGCCTGTCCGTTTGTTCCGTCTGCAATACCTAATCCTAATAATGTTCCTGGAGCAGGAGCAGCAGGTTGTACCCATTGACTGCTATCAGTATCTTGTACATACACATATAGTTTTGCACTTGTGCTGTTATACCAAATATCTCCTTGTGTAGGACTGCTAGGAGCAGTATCAGACACTGCAAGACTTGCGCCTCCGCCGCCGGCACCTGGCTCGGCTACAGTTATACTATTACCCATGCCACTATGATTTTTACACCATATATAAAGTGTTGATGGAGTGTTACTTGTAACTGTTATCTGTACAGAACGTGTAGTTGCAGTGGCAAACTTTGCCCAATATTGTGTTTTGTTTACAGTAACTCCGTCTATTATATAAAGAACATTATTAAGATATGCAGTACCACTACCTAATTCGCCGTTAGCATCATCTGAACTAAAGTTCAAAGGGTGTTGGTTTAATGTTGTTCCGTTACTGTTAGGAAAATATAAATTTGTTAAATCTGTTTGATCAAATACATATGTATAACCAACAACTAGTGTTAGTTCAGGATTTTCAACTCCGTTATAATAATATACATTTGCTGTATCTCCAGCATTTCTTGCAACTGTTGTACTAAAAGTAACTGTTGCAACACCCGAAGATGTAATTTGTTTTGCTACGTTTGTAGGTGTTAGAATATGTGTTCCGCCAACGTTGGCACCATCGAATATTCTAAGTGATTGATTATCCTTATCGAAGAAAATTTCACCACGAGAGCCTGATTTTCTATCAAGATAATCTTCATCTCTAGGTACTATTCTTACGCCAGGAAAAATTGGAATTAGTGACATATTTTATATTCTCTCCGTTACCATAATATTTATCCATATGCGTCATTATTATTTTTTGTGGGTTACAAGAACTAGATAAATAATAAACTACACATATAATGGATAAAATGCATACACGTTTAGAAGGAAAAATTAAAAAAGGTTGGGGCTATGAATTGATATGGGCCACTAATGAAAAGTACTGTGGAAAAATTATGGTATTTGAAAAAGTAGGTGCTAAATTTAGCATGCATTTTCATAAAGAAAAAGAAGAAACATGGTTTGTAAATTCGGGTAAATTTTTGCTTAAATGGATTGATACTAAAGATGCAACGATACACACAAAAGAATTAGTAGAAGGCGACAAATGGCATAATCCTCCTTTACAGCCACATCAACTAGAGGCACTTGAAGAAATGAGTGAGATATTTGAAGTAAGCACAGCCGACAGTGTCGAAGACAACTACAGAGTTTTTCCAGGTAGCAGTCAGCAGTCAGACAAAAAAATTATTGTAAATGGTAGTTTTGATATTATTCATAAAGGGCATATTGAATTATTAAACTATGCAAAATCATTAGGAGATCATTTGTTAGTTGCTATAGATAGTGATAATAGAATTAAACAATTAAAAGGTTCAGACAGACCTATTAATTCTTTAGATGAAAGACTAAACTTACTGTCTAATCTAAAAGCAGTCGATGATATTTCTTATTTTGATTCAGAACAAGAACTAGTAGATATTATAAAAAAATATAATCCTGATATAATGGTAAAAGGTAGTGATTATAAAAATCAAAGAATTGTTGGCAAGGAATATTGCAAAGCAATCGAATTCTATGAGATAAATGATGGTTATTCAACAACAAAAAAATTACAAGATATTATTAATCGGGGATAGTTGTACTGACGAGTACCATTATGGTAGTACCGATCGTATAAGTCCTGAAGCACCCGTTCCTGTATTTCAATATAAAAATACAAAAATAAATCCTGGCATGGCTGCTAATGTTAATGAAAACTTATTAGCATTTGGGTGCGATGTAGAGTTTGTTACAAACAAAGAACAAATAACTAAATCAAGATATATTGATTACAGATCAGGACAGCATTTAATAAGAGTTGACAAAGAAGACAAAGTCAAATCTTGCAACGTTGAATTTCATAATTTAGACTATGATGCTATAGTAATAAGTGACTATAACAAAGGATTTGTAACTGAAGAATTAATAATAAATTTACGTAAAGAATTTGAAGGCCCTATATTTGTTGATACTAAAAAACTTTATCTTGATAAATTTGAAGGCTGCATACTTAAAATAAACGATCTTGAATATAATCGTGCAAAAACCTTTTGTAGCGATTTAATAGTAACAAAAGGTAAACAAGGTGCTACATACAAAGGTAATACTTATAATGCACCTGTAGTTGAAGTTCACGATGTATGCGGTGCTGGAGATACATTTTTATCTGTGCTTGCATATTCATATTTAAACTGCAACAACATAGAACAGTCAATTATGCACGCTAATAACGCCGCAGCATTATCTGTACAACACAGCGGAGTATACGTGCTTACAGAAGAGGATCTAAAACAAATATGATAATATTAATTACTGGAGAAAAAGGGTTTATTGCAAAACATCTAATTGCTCATTTACAAACAGAACACGAAGTTCATGGCTATGATTATCATGAAAATCATAAGCCTTGTGTTGACGGATATGATTGGGTAATACATCTAGGAGCAATATCAGATACTACAGAAAGAGATGTTGACAAGATTATGTCACAAAACTATGAATTTTCTAAATGGTTATTCAATGAATGTAATTCTAAAGGTGTAAATTTTCAATATGCATCTAGTGCAAGTGTATATGGACCATATGAAAAGTTTGGAGAAGATGATCCTAAACAACCTCAGAGTCCTTATGCTTGGAGCAAGTATCTATTTGATAGATGGATATGGCAACAAAAACATAACGTATGTGTACAGGGTATGAGATATTTTAATGTATACGGACCTAAAGAAGAACACAAGGGCAACCAAGCAAGTCCTATAACAAAATTTACAAAACAAGCAAAGGAAGAAGGCACTATTACATTGTTTGAAAACAGTGACAAGTACCTAAGAGATTTTATCTTTGTAGGTGATGTGTGTGACATACATGAGCAAATGATGCTGCATGTTAAAAAGTCTGACTTGTACAATATTGGTACAGGCTTTGCAACCAGTTTCCAAACAGTTGCAGAAATAATTGCAAAAAAATATAATGCAGATATAAAGTATATTCCAATGCCAGAAGAATTACAAGGGCAATATCAAAAATATACCTGTGCAGATATAACCAAGTTACTAAATATTTTTGATATACAGGTTAAAACTGTAAAAGAATATATTGAAGGTGTCTAAACAAAAGATGCTTTTATACCTGCAGACGATATAATTTCATTAGATGCTGCATTTTCTATTTCAGGATCTGGTAAAGAACTAGCAAATGCCCACAAGTTATCAAACACCATAACTTTTCTTGCAAGGTTTTTGTAGGTAAATTTCTTTAACTTTTTTTCTGTTTCTTCCCCATACCCGGTACGAACTAATATAGGTGTTGCTCCTATTTTTTCTGCTGCTTTTAAATCTGTTAATTTATCTCCAACATAAAATCCGCCTTTAAATTTTAAGTTGCATTCAGATTCTGCTTTTTTAAACATACCAATATTTGGTTTAGCAAACATATCGTTCTTCTGGCTTGTATGACTATAGTAAATTCCATCTATGCTTTCACAACCTGCTTCTCCTAACAAATTAAGCATATAATCATGTACGACAGCAACTTCTTCAGTAGTCATTATACCTTTACTAACTCCGGCTTGATTAGTTAGTACAACAATATTATAACCTTTTTTTCTAAGAAGTGTTACTGCTTCTATACTGTTTTCTATAGGTTTGAATTGCATAGGATGGGTAACATAAGTTCCAAGATCTTCGTTTATTGTTCCGTCTCTATCTAGTCCCACAGTTATTGAGTTCTTAATCATATTTTTATATCCATGCAACTTTAATATCTTGGTCTGAAGTTTTATTTTTATAATTTAAATTAATAATAATTCTTCTTTTGGTATCTGTTGCACTTATCATTTTATGAAGAATATCAGTATCAAAAATTAATATCCTATTTTCAACAGAATCAACATTAATTATTTCTTTTTCAACATCTATTACGGTTTTAGCATTACATGTTGTTATATACAATATGGCTGTTTTAGAATTCCCATCATCTAAATCAGTATGCCACGAAGATTCGTATACGTCCTTTTTACCTATGGACAAATTCGCCCTAACTTGTATTAACGAAGAAATGTTTAATCTAGTAAATAATGGTTCGAGCAGATTAAAAAAAGGACTAGAAATAGTGTCCCCCCAAAAGAAATTATGTGTGAAATAACACATACCGCTTTCATCATTATTTGATGTTAAATTATCTCTATAAAACCAACTTATGTCGTCTGATGTTAATGCAGTTTTTATTGCATCAAAGTATTCTTTATCTAAAAAATTATCTATTACTTCGTACGCTAATTTTTTAGTCATAATTGGCATCCTCTATAGATATATCCATATTCCAAGAAATAATTGTTTTTGTTTCTTCTGTATTATTAACAGGAGCTCTATGTATGACCCAACTAGGAAATGTAACTATATCTCCTTCGTGTACGTCAAATGTATGTACATCTTTAGTTAACGGATTAATCCATTCTGTTTGTGCATCTTCTGGCAAGTTTACGTAATAAACATTTGTAAAGTTGTTACTGTGTGTATGCCATGCGTGCTTACCACCTTTTGCATATTGTTGAAACCAAATTTCAGTAATACCAAATGTTTGATATCCCATTTCTTCACACCACTTATTAATGTGAATAGAAAGAGAAGGATTTATTAGTTTCAACCACTCTCTATCTCCGTCATATCTTGCAGTATTCCAATCACATTTAACAATATCACTGTTAGGTGCAGTCATATGTTCTGCATTTTCTTGTGCATGTATAGCATCTAGTACTTGCTGTTTTAGTTGATTGTGTTCCTTAAATGGTCTTACAGTAATAGGAAACGGAATAATATCATCCATTAAAATAAATTTCCTTTCCTTTTCAATGTAATGTTTGATGAAAACACAACTCTTGGTTCTGTTGTTTGATTAAGGTATACATAGTGTTCGAGACACGAAGGAAACATCAATATCAAACCTTCTTTCATTTCAGGTTCAAACGTATTAGGAAATTGATTCATCGGATCTAGCTCTAAATATTTTAAATGATTTGATAAACTAGGTGTTCTAAAAACAAATTGGCCTGCTTCAGGACTTGGCTGTTTAAGAATTACTACGCATGAAAACGCCGGAACATTAGTTGTTATATGGTTATGTAATTGTTGGTGGTCATATTGCTCATGAACATTGTACCAAGTTTCTATATCAATATCGTAAGGAAACTTGAACATAAAACTATCAATATAATCTTGTATGTAAGGTCTTGGTAGTAATACTTCATTCCACTTTTTAAAAAAATCACTATCGTAACGTTGAGATAAATTTTTAGAAATTTTACTTGCACTATTAGAACTTACAGTATTACCGTCATCTAAAATTAACGGTAGGTAATAATCCTGTAAACTTTTAAGATCCTGTGGTTCTAATTCTTTTATACCGACCGGAAAACCTTCAAGTGAAATTTTTAACATGTTTTTAATGTTTCCTTAGTATATATACCAGTTTTAAATCCGGTTGTAAGATCTACAGTTTTACCAGTCTTAAAGAATTCAATTATTTTATCTGCTAGAATCTTATGATTAACTTCTGAAAAATGATTAAATCTAAGATCACCGGTTTTATCGTAATATGCTATAGCAGTCTTTTCGTTATTAAATTCTAATCCTGATGTTTCACATAAGTTACCCTTTACTCCGGGAACATTGTCAAACCCAGGGAGAATTAGACAGCGGATTCTATGTTCTCCATACATCTTAACTTTACGTGCTAATGAATCAAGAAACATGCTGTAATGTATAATATTTCGTCTTTCGAAATATAAATGTCTTTTATACATTTCTATTGCTTGATACTGTTCTTCTGTAACATCAACGCCTGGAGTTATCTTTGTTGCTAGTTGAATTGCCATGTATGGTTTATTTTCAAAGAACCATTCTCTATGCATAGAAGTCGGTTGTATTATGACAAAATCCCCTTCCTTAAATGAAGATTCTCTTTCGGCCAGTTTATAATAAATGTAATCATTAGAGCATCCTAACACAGAATCATTTATATATTCGCTATCTCCAAGTATGCTTTCTTTGACAATCGTAGTCCAAGTTTTTTCTAAAGGCATGTATGTTACTGGTGTTCCATGAGGACCAAACACTTCGTTCATATGGCTCTGGGGGATTGAAAAACTATCTCCAAAAATATGCAACATTATACTGCGCCTGTTTCTAACAAGATATTAAAAGACATACTAATTCTATCTCCGTTAGTTTTGTTTTCATTAACACTGTGGTCTAAAAATCCTGGAAACAAAATTAGTCTACCTTGCTCAGGCGAAAAAGAATTTTCATGTGCAATAGAACTTCCAATAGGATTACATTTTAATGCTTTCAATGTATTTCTAAAAACAATATCTCCGTCATCTCCACTAGTTTTAAACCAATATACTCCACTAATATGGGCATTACCATGATCATGAATATGCGAAGAAAGTCCAGGCTTGTTTAAAGTTAACCATGAAGAAGTCATCGCTGCTTTGTAGGCAGGTTGGACATTCATTGCTGCCATGTAATTTACACAGTGATGCATAATAGTTTCACCGGTTGTTTTCATATTTTCTAATTGCAATAGATGCTCAAAAAAGTCACCTTGATTAGATAGATATTGTGAAGATGAACCCCAATTTGGATTTTGTCCCCAAGTTCCTTCATTATATAGTTTATCAACTATAGGCTGTAATTCGTTTTGCACATCTGTATATGCTTGGTTTTCTAATTTATAGGTGTATAGAGGTGTTGGAAATAATTGAAAAATTTGTCCTTCGACATCCATAGTTACCGCCTTTCATTATGCTCTATATTTACTAGCATCTTCGTTGCAGGAAAATAGATATAATTTATTCCTGAATTATAAAGAGTACGCATAGCATCATCAATAGTTTCAACTAATGGCTCTCCGCCTAAATTAAAACTAGTATTAAACAATGCAGGTACTCCTGTTTGGTTTTTAAATTCTTTAATCAAATTGTACCAATGTTTATTTTGTTCTTTAGTAACTGTTTGTATTCTACATGTATCGTCTACATGTATGACTGCTGGTATTTTTTCTTTTACGCCAGGTTGGCAATTGACTGCATACATCATGCTAGGCGAATCTTCCATTCCACGTAAATCAAACCATTCATGCACATCATCTTGTAATACAGTTGCAGCAAAAGGTCTAAAATATTCACGCTTCTTAACCAAGTTAACAAAATCTTTGCCGTTTGGATCTGTTGGGTCATACATTAAAGAACGATTACCTAATGCACGAGGACCGCTTTCTCCTCTTTCTTGATATAGTGCTACAATATTTTTGTTTCTAATAGTATCTATAACTTGTTTATAATCTACATCTGTTGTTACATTACCATTGTATTTCTTTGCAGTTTCTCTAATTATATCTTCAGTAATATTTTGTACTGGTCCTAAAAATAAGTTTTCATCTTTAGTTCTTAATTTGTTATCTTGAGATGTAAGATAATAATGATAAAATGCTGCACCCATTGCAGTACCTGCATCATTGCTAACAGGTTCTACATATATTTTTACACCTTCTGGTAAATGTTTTAAAAAGAAATAATTAGCAACACAATTTAAAGCATAACCGCCGCTGATAACAATATTTTTATTACCAGTGCGTTCAATTGATTTTAATATTAAATCAAGTACTAGTTGTTGAGATTCTACTTGAACATTATATGCCATGTTTCTGCGTGATGGAAGTAGTGTAACATCTTCTCTGTCAGATTTTCTAAGCAGTTCTTGAATTCTGTCTTGTTCATCTTGGTTGTCTGGATCTTTAGCAGATCGAATTATATCACTCGGATCATATATTCTATCTCTAATCTCTGGGAATTCAGATTCATCTACCCATGCTCCATTAGGATATGTACAAGTAAATAAATCTTTGTTGCCACCAAAAGCATTAGTGTAAATCTTAGGTGCTTTGTTTGGTTCACCATATGGAAATAGTCCCATTGTTTTACCGGCTTCAATTGAATCGAATCCGCAAAATCTAGTTACTGCTTCATATGCTTTAACAATACCTGCTTTATCGTTTATTATTACTTCTGTAGCACTACCGTCTGCGTTATAGTGCTCAGTTCTCCAAGGCCCGTTTCCTCCAAAATGCTTATAAATTTCTGTAAATGTTGCAGGATATGCGCAATCGTATATACTTTCAACCTCAAACATAGTTAGTCCATCTGGTCGTTCTACAAATGTTCCTGCTCCATCAACAATTATAGCACTTGCCTTTTCAAATCCTGATCTATAAAATGCTAGTGCAGCATGACTTCTGTGATGTTGAGCATGATATTTAACAACCTGTGTTTCAGGGTCTTCAATTAATCTTAATTTTCTAGCAAGTGCAGTATATACATCTTGACGGACATAATCGTTTAGAGGTTCGTCTGCGTCTTGCGTATGAGATATTGCAAGATAATCAATCTTATCTGTATAATCTAAAATTTTAATCATACTTGCAAGAGGTCCTCCGTCGTATTTGTAACGGGATAATCTTTCTTCTTCAATTGCAAATACAATTTCGCCGTCTTTTAAAAGACAAACACCTGCATTGTGCCCTCTAGCAATTCCTGCAATGTAGCCTGTTTTTCTCATTATTGTTTTCCTAAAGTATCTTTAATTTGTTTTACAATTTTTTTCTTAGTGTCTAGGCTCAGTTTCATTAAGTTTTCATTCTGTCTATCAATCCTAATATCTATTGCGACTCTTAAAGGAGAATATTTTCTTTCACCTATTCCGTTGTCTATAATTTTTAGTGTAGTGCTTTCCGGATAGGAAATGTTTTCAGGAAATGTACTACCTATAACTACTGTGCCAGGTTTTTTAAGAGCGTGAACAACATGTTGTCCTACTGAATCACAACCTAAGAAATAATCCGCAGCATTGATAATTGCAGTCCATTGTAATAAACTTACTTGTTCTGGAAACATTACATTAAGATTTTTATCAGTTGGTATTTTCATACTGCTCATTAGTATAACAGCATAATCTTTATTCAATTCTTCAAGTAAATCTATAATATCATCTACTTCAAACGACCTGCCGCTTTCATCAACAATTACACCGCCATGTATTGTAGCAGTAGATCCAAATGGTTGAAATATTATAACTTTATCTTTTTTGAAATGTCTTTTTGCTTCTGCTACTAGCTCTTCTCCTGTTGCAATATCTTTTTTTCCTACAAAGAGTTCGTTATATTCTTTTGTTTCTGGAACTGTTTCAGGTGGATAATCATAGTTAATCAACATGTCAAAGGATTGAACTAGATTGGCTCGTTGAGTAAAATACGCATTGAGTTTGTAAGGTTCAGGTGTAATGATTTCTCTATCTTTCAATTTGTCAAAAAGATTAGGATCATTAGCAGGAAAGGTGTTGTTTACTAGTATTTTGCTAGTAAGATATAAATCAATCCAACCTTCTACAATAATAGGTGCTGTTGGATCTATATTTTTTAAATGATATTCTAGTGCTGGAATCGCACAAAGAACGCGACCTGCACCACCGTTAATAAAGAATGCTTTTTTCATTAATATTATAACCTTTGCTAAATGCTGTAGTTATAATATTTATTTTGTAGATTTATACTGAGGTAGTAATGTGAATAGTTTAATTTACACCGTTTGGAAGCATACTAATAGCATCATCATCGTCACTGTTTCTTTCAGCAATCATTATAACTTTAACATGTTCATCATTAAAGTTTGGATCAGGCGCATCGTCAGGTGCCATTGGAAATCTTACCAAATTTCCAGGAACTCCATCCCACGTTACTGGCATATCTCTTAGTTTTTGTCTATATTCTCGCCATTGAGTTTTTAATGAGTCTGGCATATCTTCTGCTAGTTTGCCATCACTGTTAGCCAATCTATGATTTCTTTCACCCCTTAGGAAATCCCAACCATCAACATAGGCTGATCTCTCCATCTTTTTGAATTCTAAAGGCTTTTTATAATCATCGTATAATGCATATTCGTTATAAACTTCACAAACATGTGTAGGATCAGGAATGATAGCGTTTGGTTGATCACTAGGACCAACTGATACTTCGTATACTTTAGGTTCTGCTACGCCGCCCCACAACAAAGCAATTTTTATTGTGTTAACATCAGTATCTGCCTTTAATATTTCTCTTCTTAGGTGTAATGGAAGTGGACAATCAGGCTCTTCTTCGTGTGAATGACACTGTTCTAAGTATCCTGTTTCTTTATCAATCCATAGTACGATCTCTGCCGGACCGTCATAATTCATAGTACTAGTTTTACCCAGATCAGTTTTTGATGAATACATAGTATCTGGTAAACTATAAGTTAGTGTTTTTTGT
>Ga0233444_10001028_pt1 | contig 33119 bp, 34 predicted proteins | sample SI_124_October20_6_FD_182792 | JGI IMG/M metagenome (GOLD analysis project Ga0233444, IMG submission 182792) | Seawater microbial communities from Saanich Inlet, British Columbia, Canada - SI_124_October2016_10_MG | ecosystem: Environmental > Aquatic > Marine > Inlet | place: Canada: British... | reverse complement strand
ATGAAAGTCAAGTAGGTAAATCATAGTTACGTTACAAAGTTAAAACTATAGATTGCTTTTCTAATTTACCATTATTTTGTTTTACCGTTTCGTTCTGTTACGTCTGCTCACAGGAGAATCTTTCGACCTGTGCGCGCTAATTGAGGAGTTGGTTATGACACAATGCATGTTACTTGCAGTTGATGGTAGTCAAGGTGGTGACCGTGCCTTGGAATATTCTATAGCTCAGGTCAAAGATCGCGGTATTAAGCTAGTTGTCGCTTATGTCATCGAATGGTCTCCATATTCATTCAATACACCAGAAGAAAATGCTGAGCGGCATAAGCGGCGTGAAGGTGAAATTTCACGCGCCAAAAAGACGATTATTGACCCGGCAATGGAAAAACTTGCAGGTCATAATATCAAAGCTGAGTCCATCGTTCGCCATGGAGCACCGGTTGAAACGCTAAATGAACTCGCTAAAAAACATAATGTAGATCAAATCGTAATTGGCCGTCGTGGACAATCAGGAATCAAATCACTGTTGTTTGGAAGTGTGGCGGGAAGCCTCATTCAGACATCTGAAGTCCCAATCACAGTTGTACCATGATATCCGCAAGGATCATCATGGTTGCAAAGTTAAAAAAGGGGGAATTTATCAATGCATCGCTTTATCCTTCCACTACTTTTATCGCTACTGTTTATAACTTCGGCGCATGCGGGAATTGACGAAGCTATCAACAATATGACAAAGCCAATTGCCGTTCTAATTGGCCAAATAGTATTTTTCAAAATTCCGATTTTTGGTGCCCAGTTGCCAGTCGTCGTACTATGGCTTGTTGCGGGTGCTGTCTTCTTTACCTTTTATATGGGTTTCGTAAATCTTCGAGGGTTTAAGCATGCCATTCAATTAGTACGTGGTGATTATGCTGATCCCGATAGTGCAGGTGAGGTGTCTCACTTTCAGGCGCTAGCGACAGCGGTTTCAGGTACGGTTGGTATCGGTAACATCGGTGGCGTCGCCGTTGCGGTGACTGTTGGTGGTGCTGGGGCAACTTTCTGGCTGATTGTTGCCGGTTTTCTAGGCATGTCCACCAAGTTTGTCGAATGTACGCTAGGTGTTAAATATCGTAATGAAAATCCAGATGGATCGGTTTCGGGTGGCCCCATGTATTACCTTAAAAAAGGTTTTGCTGACCGTGGCATGGAAGGGTTTGGTAAATTTATCGGAACATTTTATGCGATTGGTATTTTCATTGGCGCGCTTGGCATTGGCAATATGTTCCAGTCCAATCAGGCTTATGTGCAGTTAAACCATGTCACGGGTGGTGCCCTTGATGGTTTAGGATGGCTTGTTGGTCTTGTTCTGGCGGCTGTCGTTTTTTCCGTGATTATCGGTGGTATTAAATCGATCGCCAAGGTGACCGAGAAGGTTGTTCCGTTCATGGCTGTGTTTTACTGTCTTTTCGCCTTGATCGTTATCTTCCTGAATTATGCGACCATTCCACAAGCAGTAGCCAATATCTTTACAGGTGCTTTTACTGGTGAGGGTGTAACAGGTGGTGCGCTTGGTGCGATGATTATCGGTTTCCAACGTGCTGTCTTCTCGAACGAAGCCGGCATTGGTTCAGCGTCTATCGCGCATGCCGCTGTCCGCACAGATGAGCCTGTTACCGAGGGCTATGTCTCTTTGCTTGAGCCGTTCATTGATACGATTGTGATATGTACGATCACAGCGCTTGTCATTGGTACATCTCAGGTTGCTGATCCTAGCTTTGCCGGTGATGCAAAAGGCATTGCTATGACGTCATTAGCATTCGAGCGACAATTCTCATGGTTCCCGTATCCGCTTGCGTTCGCGGCCATTCTGTTTGCGTTCTCAACCATGATTTCTTGGTCCTATTACGGGCTTAAGGGATGGACATATATGTTTGGTGAAGACGAAAAGGGGCAGACTATCTACAAGGTGATTTTCTGTGGATTTGTTGCCTTGGGCTGTATGGTTCAGCTTGGGCCTTTGCTGGATATTTCTGATGCACTGGTCTTCTTGATTTGTGTGCCTAATATCCTCGGACTATATTTCCTCGCGCCAGTTGTTCGTGCCGAAATGAATTCTTATTTGGCGCGCTTGGAAAGCGGCGAGATCAAGAAGTTCAAGTAATGGTCACAATTTAGAGCCTTATTAAAGGCTTGCTAATTCTTACCAATCAAACATCAGATAAATGCCCTGGTTAACGCCGGGGCATTTTTATATCTATTATGTTGTCCTGAAATATGCGCAGAATGATTGCTTAGATGGTTCCGTTATGGGCTGACAATATCAGATGGGTATATGATGCCGGCTTTTCTTTTACAGTTATGGAATACGCCACATGTGGTTTTGACGTTGGCAACCGTAATGTGGGCTGGTCATACGATTGCGGCACGTGTTTCGGTCAATGAAATTTCACCGATGTTGTTGATGGAATTGCGCTGGATTATGTGCCTGCTGGTGTTGATTGTCTTTTGCCGGAAGCAAATAGTGTTACAAATACCAGCGGTGAAAAAACGGTTTGGCTGGGTGTTTATGATGGGCGCCTTTGGCATGGCGGGATTTACCGTTTTTTTCATTCTGGCAGCACAATATACAACAGCGGTCAATCTTGGCATTACGCAAGGCTCTATCCCAGCTTTCGTCATGATTATCGGTCTTGTTGTATTACGGACAAAAGTCAGCTTTCTGCAAATCTGTGGCCTCAGCCTATCGCTGGGGGGTGTGGTGTTGTTGGTAAGCGGTGGCTCGATCAGCGTGTTAAAGACCGTCCAGTTTAACATCGGAGACCTTTTGATGCTGGTTGCATGTCTTTGCTATGCTGGCTACACCGTTGGTCTAAGCCGCAGAATTGTTATGTCGCCACTTGTAATGCTGGCATTTTTTTCAGCCGCCGCCGTGGTTACATTAACAATATGTACAGCTTTGGAATATGCGCAAGGCAATCTAGTCATACCGGGGGTAAAGGGATGGTTATTGGTGATTTACTGCACCATTTTTCCGTCTTTGCTGGCACAGGTATTGTTTATGCGCGGGGTTGAGCTGGCTGGGTCTAATCGTGCTGGACTATATGTAAATCTGGTTCCGGTATTTGCGGCACTATTTGCGGTTATGATTCTGGGCGAGGTCATGCATTTTTATCATATTTTGTCTCTTGCATTCGTTCTTGGCGGTATCTACATGGCAGAAAGAGGCAAGAAAGCCCTACTACAATAAAGACCTGACTTGACAAGATTTTGTCGCCATGTTTCTTGACATTATGCGTTTATAGAACAACTCTTTCAAACATAGACTTAATCTCTAATGCGGGTCTGCCTAAACAGGTGGCATTTAGAGTGTATGTGCTGATGACAGGAATGACAGTATGATTGATAAAACCGAATTATATATTGATGGCGCGTGGGTTAAGAGCCGTGATGGTAACGTAATTCCGGTTATCAATCCGGCAACCGAAGAGGAATATGCGTCAATTACGCTTGCAGGCAAGGCGGATACCGAGTCAGCGATTGCCGCGGCAAAACGCGCATTTCCGTCATGGTCTATGACCTCGCCAGAAGAGCGTCTGGATTATTTGAAAAAAATTCTAGAGGTATATCAGTCGCGTGAGCTTGAAATGGCTCAAGTTATTTCTGAGGAAATGGGCGCGCCTATCAATCTGGCGATTTCCGAGCAGGCAAGTTCAGGGTCATCACATCTGAAAGCGTTTATCCGGACGCTGGCGGCTTTTGAATGGGTACGTCCGTTGCGACCTGGAACTGCCGGTCAGGATCTGGCCTATGAGCCAGCTGGCGTAGCCGCGCTTATCACGCCATGGAATTGGCCTATGAATCAAGTTGCATTGAAAGTAGGAGCAGCAATCGCGGCTGGATGCACAATGGTGTTAAAGCCGTCTGAAATTGCACCAATGTCAGGTATGCTGTTTGCCGAAATGATACATGAAGCTGGCTTGCCTGCTGGTGTATTCAACATGATCAATGGTGATGGTGTGGGCGCTGGATCAATCATGTCATCACATCCAGATATTGATGTTGTATCTTTTACTGGTTCTACGCGCGCGGGCATTCTGATCACCAAAGCGGCGGCTGACAGTGTCAAGAATGTATCCTTGGAACTTGGTGGTAAATCGCCAAATCTGATTTTTGATGATTGCGATATTGAAGCCGCGGTGACACGTGGAACAAAATTCTGTTTTAATAATACCGGACAATCATGCAATGCGGCAACGCGGATGCTTGTCGAGCGAAGCGCCTATGACCAAGCTGTTGAGGTTGCGGCAAAAGTAGCGAATGAAACCAAGGTGGATATGCCTTCCAAAGAAGGCTCGCATATTGGCCCTTTGGTTTCTGAGGCACAATTCAACAAGGTGCAGGATTTGATTCAGCAAGGCATTGATGAAGGGGCGCGTCTGGTTGCTGGTGGCACGGGACGTCCTGACGGTTTAAATCGCGGTTATTTCGTCAAGCCGACCGTTTTTGCAGATACAAACAATGACATGACAATCATGCGCGAAGAAATTTTTGGCCCCGTTCTGGCAATTATGCCATTCGACACCGAAGAAGAAGCTATCTCGGTCGCTAATGATACGCCATTCGGACTATCAGCCTATTTGCAAACAGGTGACAGTGAACGCGCGCATCGTGTCGCGCGCCAGCTACGTGCAGGCATGGTTCAGGTGAATGGTGCATCGCGTGCCTCAGGAAGTCCCTTTGGTGGATTCAAGCAATCAGGCGTTGGCCGTGAAGGCGGTGCGATGGGTATTGAAGAATTTCTTGAAGTCAAAACGATCAGCGGCATTGTTGACGCCTGATAGGCGCTTAATCGTTATCACTTAGACCCGAACCAGCCCCCGCAAGGCGTGACTGTTCAGTCGATGGCGCGTATGTGTGATGGGCAAAAGCCTCAAAAGTCTTGATACAGGCGGATGCCGTGGCGGGAATGCGGTTAAGTGATGCAGATGTTTTATGCTGTGCAATGGTTTCGGTGGAAAGCGTACCCGGGCTAATGCGGCATGTGGCACTTTCAATCAAAAGCGCGGTATTGATAACGTCACTTGAAAAGCCATTTGTGCTTATATCTATCGTGAGCGTATCAATATGTAATACGTATCCGTTTTGACTTGCACAGGCGGATATAAAGGGCACAAGTAGCAATGGTTCGCGTATGATGCCAAGATCGTTTGGCAAAGCGATTGCACCATCTGAGATTGCTGCCCCAATGGTAATTGGGCAGTTTTCTGCTTTGCCCGAAGCATCCGTGTTGTACCAGTTAAGATGCCGGCATAATGAGGCAACGCCAGGTGCGCCACGATGCGCCAACCAGATAACAGCATGACTGGCCTCTTCGGCAAACCCCCAGGACATGCCAGCCCCACGCGCCGCCTTTAGAGCAAGGGCACCAGTTTCACCAAGAGACCAACTGACATCTGTCATGTCTATTGCAACGGTGGATAAACCAGATCATCAGGATCCAGATTTGCCAATTCGTCGGGGAAGGGGGCGCCTTGATACATGGTGATGCGCAACCACCGATCTGATCGCGGATCAAATTTTGTGGCACCAAAAAATGACAATTTACATCGCAAAAGATCAATCGGCATCATGTCGGCAGCGATTGTATTGTCGCGGATTTCAGCGTAATCGAGACCATTGGTAAATTGTGCGCGGCGCACGATATGCCGATGTTCAGGATGTGCCATTAAAAATCGGGCAACCGTGTCATTATCATCCCAGTCTTTTATGGCCTCATAGCATGCGATTGCATCACGTCCAGGCGCAAGTGGTTGTTCATAGGGGGCTATTGGCTCTTCAAACCGTTCGCCAAGGCGTGGTTCCAGCTTTTCTTCTGATACATACCAGACGCGAGCCTGTTCGGCTTTTTGGCTAAAATCAAGTGAATGTGCCCAGCCATATTGCGCTGTGATCTGTTTACGTAGTGCCGCTATGGATTGGGTGCCATCAATGATATGACGCGTTGTTTCATCAGCAGACATTGTGTAGGCAAGATCATCGACAAGGTCACCAAAAGGTTCAATGAGGAGGGATACAAGCTGTTCCTGCCCCTCTATCGTCAGATTATCACGCCCCCAGCGATATAGTGCGTCCCACGGACAAGGCTGATGCGCGTCAAAATTTTCCATATATGTTGAAAGGCTGGCCAAATCTGCGCGCAACCCTTCGGTTTTTGATTTTTGGTATGGATGCTCAACTTGCCATGCTTCGGCATTGATTGCCGCACGTTTCACAAGCGACAGAAAATAAGCCAGTGTTTGAGTTTCGGTTTTTACTATGGCTCGAACTCGCCCTAATGCTGTTTCGCGTGCATTGATCCACGCATGAATAAGAGCAGGGTGATTGATGAGGAATGGCGCCATGCCAAGGCCTGTCGAATTGCCAACACCAATGCGGCGGCGAATATCAGGCGCAAGCGTCACGGCGGTGTCTGGCGCTTGTATTTTGGCCATATGTTCAACCATGTCTATGGTAAAGGCGCGTATTAACCATACAGCCAGCAATTCAGGTTGAAATGAGCCGGCAAATTCAGGCCGATCCGCCCATGCGTTTCGGTCTGCGGCACCAAATTTTCCTGATCCATAAACAGCGCTTGTACGCATCAGATAACCAATAGGTTCAATCTTGGCCAGATCCGGCTGGATGCCAGTGGCCAGACAGTTGCGCACATAGTCGAACAATCTAACCGACTTGTTTGCACGTGACAGAACAAATTCACCATCTGAAATACGACCAGCTTCTTGTAATGGCACATTGTTTTTTAGCCGTTCAATATCAGCCTGGCTAACGTCGCCGTCATGCAAGCTGAATGTAGCGTCCCATGCTTCAGCAATAACACGGTCAGAGCGCAGTTCATCAGGCAGATCATGCGCAAACGCAACCAGCGTATAGGTTCTGTGAGGGCCAATGGCGGTATATGTGGCAACCCCGACGCCATTCGCATCGATTTTCCAGACAGGGCGTTTGAATGTCCAGTTTTCGCTTTTGAGGCGCCGCAGTAACACCCGCATGAAGCTGAGCCTGCTTTGGTGGAAAGACCCCATACGCGCAAGGCGCATCACATCATTGCCCGCCCGAAGCGATAGATGTGCCTGATTATGTGCTGTGACAGTCTTTTCCATACATATACCTGCTATATCTTAAACACCTAATACACCGAAATTGTTATCGTAAAACCGCAACCAATTCTCTCCCATAATAGCGGCAGTTTCTGTCGTCGAAAAGCCACGCGCCAGCAAACCTGCTTCAATATTACCAAAATGCCGATTATCTTCAAACCAGTCTGGCATAGGGGGAAACCCTGCATGGGCGGCTGATCCTTCGCCATAGTCGATGTCTTTTGTCCAGCGACCAACGCGCATCCATTCGACAACAGAGTCAGGCTGATCCTGACATAGATCAGAGCCAAGGCCGATATTATCGATACCCATTAAATCGGCTGTGCGCGCGATCATGTCGCAAAAGCTATCCAATGTGCAATTTGATTTATCTTTTAAATGATGCGGATAAAGTGAAAATCCAAGCATGCCACCAGACGCGCCTAGTGCTTTTAATATATCGTCAGACTTGTTGCGCTTGGCTGGATGCCAGAAATTAGGATTGGCATGTGTGATGGCTATTGGGCGCTCGGATATGGCGATGGCTTCAAGTGTCGAACGCTCAGCTGAATGGCTCATATCAACGACCAGACCAACACGGTTCATTTCCTTAATAACTTGCCGTCCCATTCGCGTGATACCGGTATCTTCATCTTCATAACAGCCGGTAGCCAGCAGCGATTGGTTGTTATAGGTCAGCTGCATAAACCGCGCACCAAGCATATGGCATATTTCTACTAGCCCAATATCGTCTTCGATGGGTGAGGGATTTTGAAAGCCGAAAAAAATGGCAGTACGGTTTTCGGTTTTTGCGCGCCTGACATCATCGCCTGTTTTTCCATGAAAAATCAGTTCTGGAAATCGTTCAAACCAGAGATTCCATTTTTCGACATTGGCAACCATCTCACGAAAATTTTCATGATAGGCAATGGTTACATGAACCGCATCGACATTGCCTTCACGCATTTGGCAGAATATTTTTTCAGACCAATTGGCATATTGTAAATTATCGATCAGATGCATGATTATTCCGGCGTTCCCGATGAAATATAGGATGTTTTTACAGTGGTGTAGAATTCTTCCGCATAACCACCTTGTTCGCGGGGACCATATGAGCTGTCACCGCGGCCACCAAACGGCACATGATAATCGGTACCAGCTGTGGCTAGGTTGACCATGACACATCCGGTACGGGCGTTACGACGGAAATGCGTGGCGCGGGCAAGTGACTTTGTGATGATTCCCGAGGTCAGGCCAAAATGCGTATCATTTACAAGATGAAGCGCTTCGTCATATGAACCAGCCTTGATAACACAAGCGATAGGCGCAAACATTTCTTCACGATTGATACGCCAGTCATTGCTGGTGTTGGCAACCAAAGCCGGCGTCATGTAAAAGCCTTCGGTTTCACGCGTTACGTGTTCACCACCACACAAAATATCGCCACCTTCGCTTTTGGCCAGATCAATATATGCCATGTTTTCGTTTAACTGTGTTTCACTTACCACTGGCCCCAACTGGGTACCGTCTTTGAGCGCATGATCGACGATCATAGATTTGGTAGCGTTTGACAGTTTTTCAACAAATTCGTCATGAATATTTTCATGCACTATCAAGCGAGACGAGGCCGTGCATTTCTGGCCAGTGCCTCCAAATGCTCCGCCAAGCGCACAGGTGACAGCCAGATCAAGATCGCCATCTTCCATGACTGCCAATGCATTTTTTGATCCCATTTCCATCTGGATTTTGGTCAGGTTGCCTATTGCCGATGTGGCGATTTGTTTGCCAACATCAACTGAACCAGTAAAGCTGATGGCATTAATCGCAGAGCTTTCAACAAGTGCCTGTCCAATGCTACCACCTGGCCCCATTACAAGATTGAATAGGCCTTTGGGTAAGTCCTGACGTGCAATGATGTCGGCTAGTGCAACAGCTGAAGCAGGCACCAAATTAGCTGGTTTCCAAATAACGGCATTTCCAAATGCCAGCGCGGGCGCGATTTTCCAGACAGCGGTTGCCGTAGGAAAATTCCATGGGCTGATGATAGCAACCACGCCAACCGGCTCACGCCGCACATCAATTTCAATATTGGGGCGCACAGAGTCAGCGGTATCGCCCATTTGCCTTAATGTTTCTGCGGCGTAATAGGTAAAGAATTGGCCAGCGCGGTAAACTTCGCCTTTACCTTCGGCTAGAGGTTTCCCCTCTTCACGACTTAATAAGGTGCCAAGCTCGGCACTGCGTGCCATCAATTCATTGCCAATATTCATAAGCGCGGTTTGGCGCGCTTCAAGACCGGTGTTTGCCCATATTTTTTGAGCGGCTGTTGCCGCTTCAAAAGCCGTGTCCAATTGTGCCTGACTTGCCTGTGCATATGTGCCGATTAGATCGCTAAGGTCAGACGGATTGCGGTTCTCGATGCTGCTATCGCCTTCGAGCCATTCGCCTGCAATAAAATTTTTCTGTAACGCCATGCCTATGTTCCACGCCTTTGCTGAATTCTGGGATTTAAAATATACACCTAACTAGGTGTTGTTGTGATCTTTGGTAACTGAAAAGGTACGTCCATCAACTTGTGTATAGTCGGTGATACTATCTTTATCCACCCCTTCAATACAGGCAATATTATAGGCAAAGCAAGGTTTGCTTCGTCGCCAATGATGCGTGTAAATACCACAATTCGTGCAGAAATAATGCCGTGCCGCCTTTGTATTCCATTGATAAAGCCCCAGGCTGTCTTCACCTGCAACAATGACAAATTCTTCTGGTTCTGCCTGAGCCATAAGCGCATTTTTGCGGCTACAAAGCGAGCAGTTGCATTTTACGACGTCACGAAGTTCGGTATGTACTTCGAATTGAACGTTACCACAATGGCATGAACCTTTGAGAACTGTCATTAAGGCACCTTATTATTGGTTATCTAAGATGGCATCATATTTGGTTAGATGTGTTGCCATGATGCACATGCCTAAGACTGCCTCAAGAAATGCTATATATCAATCTGAATTCTTAACTGCCAGATATGCTGATTATCGAATGTTGGGTTTAAGCGTATTTTGGTGCTTTCGCATGTTTGAAATTGCTGATAAAGGACATAAATAGACACATGATCTGAAGTCGATCCGCATGTGGAAAGGTTTGAAATATGTGGCAAGATAGTTTTCATAAGCCCGTTATTGTGCTTGCGCTATTTGCCTTCGGGATGACCATCATTCCGATAAATGATGCACTTATAAAGCTAATGAGTGCATATCTATCGCTTGGCCAAATCATGTTTGTGCGGGCGATATTTTCAATTATCATTGTGATGCTTTTCAGCCGTGGCATATCCAAAATGTTCACATTGCCAGCACAGGTGTTTTGGCTGTTTGTTGGTCGTGGCATGTGCATTGTGGTAGCTATGATTAGCTTTTTTGCCGCGCTTGGTAGTTTGCCCCTAGCCATAGCCATTTCGATCTTTTTTGTATCCCCTCTTTTTATCACGCTGCTTTCGGTGCCATTTCTTGGTGAAACCATAGGTATTCATCGTGCCATTGCTGTTTTGATTGGGCTTGTGGGTATGATCGTTATTATTCAGCCCGGTGGGGATGAGTTTCGACCAGAAACATTATTGGTTGTGCTGTCAGCCTTTAGTTATGCGATGTGCCAGATATGGACGCGGCGTCTAAGCGGGATGGGTGATCTGGCCACAATGGTATCAGTTCAGCAAATTTGTTATCTGGTTGTCGGCGGCTTGCTTGTCATAATGAATATATTTACGCAGCGCCCGGATAGTGATAACCCCACTATTGATTTTCTGCTGCGCGTTCCGGCTACAGCATCCTTGATGGATTATCTGTTCATTCTGATTTGCGGCATTTCGGTGTTACTTCTTTCTGTAACGTCAGCACATGCTTATCGTGTTCTGGAAGCGTCGGTTATTGCGCCGTTTGAATATGTGGCGATCCCGTCAGGTATTTTCTGGGGCATGTTAATTTGGGATGAATGGCCTGAAACAAGCGCATGGATCGGCATGTTTTTGATTCTGGTTGGTGGCCTATATATGGTGTTTAGGGAAAGAGCGCGTGATGTTGATGTGACGTTATCTTCACCTATGCCCGCCGCAGCGGCGGCATCGCAGAATTTCGATTTTGATGAAGAAGATACCGATGGCATCAACAAAGACGATAGCGATAAATGATGTCACATTTCCGCTTGAATAGCGGCAATCTGCGCTTTTAGCATTGGTAAAGCAGGGGCATCCTCAGGCAAGCTTTCAAGAAGTTGTTGCCATACCCTAAGGGCAAGGTCTTTGCGGCCATCTTGATAGGCGGCAAGACCCGACAAAAACAATGCGCGTGCTTGCGTTGGATCACGTTCCAGAATGGTGGCCAGACGTTCACGCACCGGTATGGTGACCTGACCTTCTGCGGCGCGCACCATAGCTTCGGCTTGCATCGCCATAAGTGGTGTCGAGTCAGGTGCCATTTTCAGGGCCATGCCCAGCGCAAATAGTTCAGTTTCAAAGTCATTCAGCAAGCTGGCCTTATCTGCCAGATCAAGCCAGCTACGTATATCATCGGGGTTGGTCTGTGTTGCCTCTTGTGCCTTTTGAAACGCCGTGATCGTGGCAGCGCGTATTTGCTTTAGGTTGGCACGTTCCGCGGCAATATCAGTTTGCCTGGCGGCTAGAGGCTGATCTGGCAGATCCGGACGTCCAAGTATGGCATAGACACCAAGAACAAGCGCAATGGTGCCAGCGCCCATGATTAATTTCATTGGATAAAAGCGGTCAGAAGATTTTGCGTTAGCAACGTCTGATGTCTCAGTTTTGTTTGAAATGGATATGTCCGTAACGTCAGGCTGTATCTTGCGCCGTGCTGTTATAATAATCAGCACACCGAAACCAAGGGCTATGATTGGCGCGCCCCATAAAAGCCAAGTCGAAGATGATACAGGCGGTTTAAACAAAACAAAATCACCGTAACGTTCACGAACAAAAGCAATAATTTCATCATCACTATCGCCGATCACAAGCCGTTCACGGACAAGTTTACGTAGATCAACAGCCAGTTCGGCGTCTGAATCATCAATCGACTGGTTTTGGCATACAAGGCAGCGTAATTCGCGCCCGATATTACGCGCGCGCGCTTCCATAGCTGGATCATCCAGCTTTTCTTCGGCGGTGATCGCCATGGCCTGCTGTTGATGTGGGGTAAAATGAACAGCAATAGCGCTAATCAAAAGCACCAATGTAATAAGATACAGCCGCGTTGAAAGGAGGCGAGTCATAGTTTTAGGTCCTCTAGAACCTCTTCAATATCCTGTTCCAGTACCTTACGGGTGATTGGCCCTGCATGACGCAATAAAACCGTACCGCTACTATCCAGAACAAAGGTTTCCGGTACGCCATACACCCCCCAACTGATCGCTGCCATACCATCTTTATCCACCAAAACAGCGCCAAATGGATTGCCATATTCGGTCAGGAATTTCTGTGTGTCCTCATGACGGTCTTTATAGGCAATGCCAACAATTTTGATACGTTTGGATAAAAGCGCAAGGGCAGGTGCCTCGGCGCGGCATGGCGCGCACCATGAAGCAAAATAATTCACCAAAATGGGGTGGCCTTTAAATTGGCTAAGGTCGATTTGTTGGCTATCCAGATCAGGTAGAATGGTCGAAGGCGCTGGTTTATTAAGCAAGGCTGAGGGAAGCTGATTATCCGAACGCTGTCCGTCCAGCATACCAAATAATGCCCAGCCTGCGATCAGCGCAATCACCAAAAATCCAAATAGGGGAATGATGAAGGTTGCCCTGTTCATGACGTGGTATCATTTGTTGTTTTGTGGCGACGCCCACCAACCATCGCGAGGCCGCCGCCAAAAGCCATCACAATAGCGCCAATCCAGATAAACCCGATGAAGGGATTTTGATAGATACGCAAAGTCCAGCCAATCGTTTGGTTGCCATCGCCAAGCACAGCATAAAGATCACCTGAAAGCCGACTTCGTATCGCGGCTTCAGATGTGGTTTGCTGTTCGACAGGGAAACGCCGTATTTCTGGTGTCAAAGTACCAAGTTTCAAAGCGTTCTTGTCATGCAGACTAAGCAAGGCTGTCTGGGTGATGTAGTTAGGGCCTTCACGCGCTTCAACGCCAGCAAATTCAACATAGCGACCTTGCCCCATAACAGTATCAGGCAATGCTATCACGCTGTTCGCTTTTGCGCGGATGATCGTTTCACTTCTATGATAGCTATCAGCCACCGCGCCAAACAGGAATAAGGCAAAGCCAAAATGCGCCACAGTGACAGCGTGGATGGCAACTGGCAGACCTGTAAAGCGACGCCAGCTATGAGCAACGGGGACTTTGAATAGCTGCACACGAACAGCTATGTCGGCGATTATCCCCGCAACAAGCCAGATGATTATGCCAGCCGCGGCAATTGCCGCAACGCCTGTCTGGTTTTGACCAAAGACATAGCTAATCATGCCAACCAGCGCGGCAAGTGCCATGAAGCTGAATATACGCCTTAGCCGCCCTAATGGCTGGTTTCGCCATGCAAATAATGGCCCTATGGCCATACCGATCGCCATCAGGGCCAGCAGGGGATTGAAAGTTGCTATGAAATATGGTGGTCCAACCGAAATTTTGCCGCCATTGGCAAGCTCGTAAGCTAGTGGATATAATGTGCCTGTCAGAACCACAACGGCAGATGAAACAAGCAAAAGATTGTTTACGATCAGCATGCCTTCGCGACTGATGATGCCAAAGTCTGCGGCACTTGTCAGTTTTGGACCGCGCCATGCAAAAAGTGCCAATGGTATGCCAATTGCCACCAGCAAGATCGCCAAAATAAATACACCACGCGACGGATCGCTGGCAAAACTATGCACGGAAACCAGAATACCAGACCGGACAATAAAAGTACCCAGAAGCGACAGTGAAAAAGCTAGTATGGCTAATAAAACAGTCCAGCTTTTTAATGCCCCCCGACGTTCAAGCACCAGGACAGAATGAAGCAAAGCTGTGGCGACCAACCACGGCATTAACGACGCATTTTCAACCGGATCCCAGAACCACCAGCCACCCCAGCCAAGTTCATAATAGGCCCACCAGCTTCCAAGGCCGATGCCAAGTGTTAAGGCGCACCATGCGGCCAGAATAAAGGGGCGCACCCATCGTGCCCATAAAGTATCAATATGTCCTTCGATCAATCCGGCAACGGCAAAAGCAAAGGCCAGTGATAATCCGACATAACCGATATAGAGCATTGGCGGATGCATCGCGAGGCCAGGATCCTGTAAAACCGGATTAAGGCCGCGCCCATCCAAAGGCGCGTTTGCAAGCCGCGCAAATGGATTAGATGTGAAGAGGCTAAAGGCGATAAAAGCGGTGGCTATGACGCCTTGAACGCCAAGAATGCGCGCTTTAAAGCGCGCTGGTATTGTCTTGAAACGTGCTGCCAGAACCGCTCCAAACAGGCATAGGATTAAAATCCATAATAGCAACGAACCTTCGTGATTGCCCCATAGGCCGGATATTTTATAGATCATCGGCTTTGACGAATGTGAATGTTCAGCGACCAGTGCGATCGAAAAGTCTGAAGTAACAAATCCGTGCATAAGAGCCAGAAAAGCGGCGAAAACAAAACCACTGGCAAAAAGCGCAATTGTGGCGGTTGCGGCAAGCATGTCAGGCTTTTGATTGATGATGCCATATGTAGGCACGAAGATTTGCAAAACCGATAATGCAAAGGCGATTATCAGAAACAGATGACCAGCTTCGGCAATCATTGCACACCACCCGTTTTGGCATCAGCACCTTGCCAGACGCCTTGATCTTTCAGTTTTTCAGCGACATCAGCAGGCATGTAGTTTTCGTCATGCTTTGCAAGGACATTATTTGCCATGAAAACACCATCGACAATCTGCCCTTCGGCAACAACGCCTTGACCTTCACGAAACAGGCTAGGCAACGCGTCACCATAATGAACAGCTATGTCATGCTGTCCATCAGTGACAACAAATTTTGATTTCAGACCATCAATATCGAGGCTGCCATCTTTGACCATGCCACCAAGGCGCAATGGCTGGCCAGTTTGTAGATCAGCCGCTGCAATTTCTTCGGGTGTATAGAAAAAAACGATGTTGTCTTGCAACGCAGTTAGCGTAAGTGTGACGACAACACCAAACAGCGCGGCGTATGACGCAACAATTATCAATCTTTTGCGTTTTGGCACCATCACTAGCCCCTATTCAATCCCGTCTCAAGAATATGCGCATTGGTATGCCTAAACTGCGGTTTTGGCAAGATATTCAACCTGTTCACTATAGCGGCATGATAACGCAGTTTATTGTTGATAGTTGAAACCTAAACTAATGCATTGTAAAACTTAACCCCTATATTACGCTTTATTATCGCTCTGAACTTGTGAACGATATGTTAGCCAAAAGGTGATTTCATGCGAAAAACCCTCTTTACATCTGCATTGGCATACACTTTTTGTCTGATCGTTTCAGGTGTCTTTTTGGGAGCACCAGTAATAGCTGGCGATGCGGCAAAAGGCGAAGCTGTTTTTAAACGCTGTAAGGCCTGTCACTATGCCGACAAGGACAAGAATAAAACCGGACCTCATCTTGTCGATGTGATTGGCCGGAAAGCTGGTTCATTAGAAGGCTTTAAATATTCCAAGGCGATGCGTGAGTCACAAATTGTTTGGGATGAAGCGACATTAATCGCCTATTTGAAAGCCCCCAAAAAATTTCTCAAAGGTACAAAAATGGCGTTTGCTGGCCTGAAGAAAGAAGCTGATATAGAAAATGTGATCGCCTATTTGAAAAGCCCGAAATAAAAGGGTAAAAGAGTGTCTTCAGTTTTGGGTGAGCTTTTGCTCCAGAGGTTTTCATGGACTTGATGAATCGATATCCGCGACTAAGCGATATGCGCCCTGTCGCATCGCGCCGTATTCCTAAATTTGTTTTTGCCTATCTGGATTCAGGCACAGGGCATGACGCGGCCCGGGATAGTAATCGTGCGTATCTTGACGCGATTCAACTCACCCCGCAATTTCTGCGTGGCCGAATTGATGCTGATATTAGCACCACATTATTTGGCAAAACATATAAGGCGCCATTCGGTGTTGCGCCGATTGGGCTTGCTTCGTTGATCTGGCCAGGCGCAGAACAGATTTTGGGCGCGACCGCAAAGCGGAACGGGTTTCCTTATGCGCTTAGCACCGTTGCCAGTGACTCGGTTGAGCGTGTGAGTAAAGTGGCTGGCGATATGACATGGTTCCAGCTATATGCACCGCGCGATCCCAAATTGATGCAGGATCTTCTTAGGCGGGCCCGGGCATGTGGTGTCAAAAATATTGTTCTGACAGCCGATGTGCCATCACCAAGTCGCCGTGAGCGCATGCGTATCGCCGGCGCACCACTTGGTAGCCGCGGTAATTCGAGTTTTAGCCCTCAGGTTATTTGGCAAAGCATGATGCGCCCCGAATGGGCTATCCGTACTTTGCTCAATGGGGGCGCGCGATTCCGCAATATGGAGCCATATGCCAAGAATGATGGTGCTATGGGGATAACCAAATTTATCGGTGAACAGTTAAATGGCTCGCTTGATTGGGATTATCTGGCCGATATACGCGCCGAATGGGATGGTAAGCTCATATTAAAAGGCATTTTGCATGGTCAGGATGCGGCGCGCGCTGTGAAAATGGGTGTTGATGGGCTGGTGGTTTCAAATCATGGGGGCAGGCAACTTGATGCAGCACCGCAACCACTTGCGCAGCTTGCTGGTATTCGTGCGGCTGTTGGCGATGATGTACCATTGATCGTTGATAGCGGTATTCAGTCAGGCCTTGACGTTGTTCGCGCGCTTGCAAAGGGAGCTGATTTTGTAATGATTGGCCGCGCCTTTATGTATGCGGTTGCCGCGTTGGGCAAAAAAGGCGGCGATCATGCCGCCGATATTTTGCTTGAAGAAGTCCGTGATGTTATGGCGCAGCTTGGGCTTGAAACGATTGCCGATGTTAAATCCCTAAATCTTTCCTGAATATCCATTATAAGAGGTCAATGAATGCCTGTCCTGTCTGTCTTTTTTCTGTGGCGCCCGTTTTACAGAATCCTTGTGCTGTTTTCTATTTCGATTTTTGGCATTCAAGCCGCCAATGCAGACATGCAAACAGGTAACTTGAAAATCAGTGAGATTGAGATACGCGCGACTGCTATCGGCATGTCGGCAACAGCAGGTTATCTTACGATTGCCAATCACGGGATGAGCGCTGATCGTCTTATGGGTGTGAAAGCTGATTTTGCGCAAAAATCCATGATCCATGAAATGACCAATATTGATGGCGTTGCAAAAATGCGGCATGTCATGGGCGGTGTAGAGGTGCCAGCGCATGGCAGTGTTGCGCTAAAGCCTGGGGGACTGCATCTCATGTTTACAGGTGTAAAGGGTACGCTGGAAGCAGGAAAAATGCTGTCGGTTACGCTGGTTTTTGAAAAGGCAGGGGCTCAGAAGTTGCATGCCATTGTCAAAAAGCCAGCCGATATTAGTGCCATGTCTGGTGATGCAAAAACCAAAAAGAAACACGCGCATTAATTCAGGATGGTTAAAAAATCCCAGCATCTAGTCCGGCAGCCATAGCCAAAGATAGGTCGGCGACGTCAGTGATGAATTTGGAATCCCAGTTGCCATGAAGCACCAAAGGCGGTGCAATGATTCGCCATCTTAAACCTGTGAAAATACTGTTTACCGCATGTGTCGTTGCGGTACCATCAAGACCAGCACGAATATAAAGCCCAACTGGTTTGCCAGCGCATAGGTCGATCCAGTCATTATAACAACGATCAAACATATCCTTGGTTGCGCCAGCCATGTAACCAATATTTTCTGTTGTGCCGATGATAACGCCATCGGCCTTTACGACATCTTCGGTTTGGACATCAAACGGCGATAAAAGCCTGACCATAAGATCATCTGACGCATAGTCATTGGCGGCGTTAAACGCGGCACGCGCCAACCTAGCCGTATTGTCAGATGGCGTATGGGCGATAATCAAAAGCTGTTTTGACATTTTTATATAATACCCATGAAATAGCCTGATGAACAGATTTGCCATTTTGCGCTGGCACATAGCCCTACCCAGTGACTATCATGTAACCTTTATCGCATGAAAGGAAGACTATCCATGGCACCGCAAGCTGAAAAATTAGATGAGAGCGCTATTCATATGGCAATGAATACGCTTGGCGACTGGCAGATAAGTGACGATGGTATTGGCCTTGAAAAATCATTCAAATTTGCCGACTTTAATGCTGCATTTGGCTTTATGACGCGGGTTGCAATGGCCGCTGAAAAGGCTGATCATCATCCTGAATGGTCGAATGTTTATAATAAAGTTCATTTAAGATGGACAACGCATTCCGAAGGTGGCATCAGCAATCTTGATGTAAAATTAGCTGAAATGTGCAACGCACTTGCCAACAGCACATCGATAAAATAGATACGGATAGTGCCTGTTTAGTATGAAAGCGAACAGGAAAATCTGGATCAACATATTTGATAGGAACAGCATGTCGAATAATAATATCACTCCTGAAATCCGGAAAATCGTTACCTATGAAGACACCACCTTCATTGAAGGTTTTAAGGCCGCGGCTGAGCCATGGCGTATGTTTGCGGCGGCGGCGGTATTTACAAATCCATGGGCAGGAAAATTTGTCGAAGATTTACGACCCGGTATTCAAGCAATTGCGCCGGTGATTGGCGAAATGCTGAGCGCGCGCGTTGTTGACATGGCAGGTGGTGGCGATAAAATCGAAGCCTATGGCAAGGCAGCTATTGTGGGCATGAATGGTGAGATTGAACACGCGTCTGGGGTAACGCATACATTGCGCTTTGGCAATTTCTTCCGTGAAGCGGTAGGGGCAAAATCTTATCTAAGTTTTACCAATTTACGTGGCCCAGCCAATACCGCCATTACCATTCCGATGATGGATAAAATCGATGCGGGACGGCGGTCACATTACCTGACATTGCAATTTGCGATCAATGACGCGCCAGGACCTGATGAGATTCTGGTAGCACTTGGCGGCGCAACGACTGGACGGCCACATCATCGCATTGGTGACCGGTATCAGGATCTTGCCGAAATGGGAAATGATGTGGATAATCCTGCCGGTGTATAAAATGTTCACGATATTGTGATTTGTTGACTGGTTATCTGCCAGCATACGCCAAAGACAAGACATATTTGATATACCTAGAGTCCAAAATAGGTCAGTGTCCATAACGCAATAAGGCCCGTGGAAATTGTGGCCAGAACCGAACGCGTGATGAGAGCGACGATTATTGCCACAAGTGCCGCATAGACACGCGTGTTATCGACTATGGTGATTGTCCCCGTTTCATTAAACAGTACAGCCGGAGCAATGATCGCTGTCAGCACAGCAATAGGCACAAAGCCAAGCGCATCTTCAAGCCAGTTTGGCAACTGTTTGGGCGCGAAACCTGAAAACATGCTAAAGCGCGTTGCAAAGTTGATTAATCCGGTGGCAATCATAACAATCCAGATCATGACCGCTTTCCTGTTTCATGTGTCTGCTGGCGTCTTATCAGGGTTTTAACGCCCCATCCGCTAGCAATGCCGCCAAAAGCGGCCAGCACAATCCATGATTTGAAAGGCAAATCCTGACCTATAATGGCGATGGTGCCTGCGGTGATGCAGGCAACCAGATCGGCGCGGGATTTGATTGAAGGGGCAACTATGGCAATAAAGGTCAGTGGAATGGCAAAGCCAAGCGACCATTCAGGAGGAATGGTTGCGCCTGCAAGCACACCGGCTATGGTTGCGCATTGCCAGCTAATCCATAATGTCAGCCCCGCACCAAGAAGATGAAAATGCTGATTGTGGCTGGGTGGCATATTCGTAAAACGCCGTATTGAAATTGCATAGGCCTCATCGGTAAGCAAATAGCCAAGAATAACGCGCCACCAAAGCGGGAGAGGGCGCAGATAGGATGCCATTGAGGCGCTGTATAGTGCATGGCGTAAATTGACAACACCAACTGACCCGCCAACCACCAATGCTGGAATATTGCTGGCCCATAATTGTACAAAGACCACCTGACTGGCTCCGCCAAACAGAATTGACGACATCAGAATGGTTTGAAGTGGCGTTAATCCGCTGGAAATGCCCAGCACGCCAAAAACAAGGCCAAATGGGATGACGCCCAGCATCATGGGCAGTTCGTCGCGCACGCCGTGCCAGAATTCGTCTTTGGATGATGTCGTGGTTTTGTTTGGCATGAAATCTGTATTTTGTGTCAGTGTTAGATGGATTATATCTGTTTTGTGTAACAGGCAACAAATACATCTATCTTAACGAAACTTGCAAGTATCCAATATAGCATTTTAAAGTGCTGGTCGCCGCTATTAGGTTGCGCATAAATCCAAATCGAATAAGATGCGATCATTAACATAACGGCGAAAGGCTAGTGTCGTGTTGCTCAATGTGCCTATGTCAGTTGGTGAAGTGCTGGATAAGATCACCATTCTTGAAATCAAGTTGGAAAATATCAATGACACGGCGAAATTGGCCAATGTCGAGACGGAATTATCGCATCTGCGCCCGCTTGTGTCGGGCGACGTGTTTTTAGCAGATGACATGATCACGTTGATTGGCAATTTAAAGTCAGTCAATAAAGCATTATGGGATATTGAAGATGATATCCGCATTGAAGAATCAAAAGGTGATTTTGGACCACGGTTCATCGAGCTTGCCAGAGCTGTATATGTCACTAATGATCAGCGCGCGCATATCAAAAAACAGATTAACCTAGCCACGGGTTCGGTCATCGTCGAAGAAAAGTCCTATGAGGATTACAGTCGGGATGAAACATTCAGCTAGATATTTGGCATTATCTTTGTGATCTTTGATAGCTTGTCAAAGGCAGCAATGATTTTGTCTGTTGGAATGGAACTAATATCCCCATCATTTGTTGCTGAGACAGGCTCGCTTATCGATCGATAACGCAATATATCGCTTTCACGGGCAAACAGGATCAATGCGGGCAAATTGCAATTAAGTGCCAGATTGGCGGTAAATGAATCCACGCCAACATAGAAATCTGCACGATGATATAATGCCACATCTTTTGCCATAGATGGATTGTGATCCAGCCCATTAATCAAAGATTTTTGTATGCGACTGTTTTTAGAGATGGTCAGGGCTTTCCAGCTTGTCATGCATTCTTCGTGATAGGCACGGGCATCTGGCCCAGCGTTCAGAATGAAGGTGCCACCAGTCGATTCAACCAGTTTTAGAACTGAATGTAATGCGGCACTGATAGGCCAGCGCCGCATCGGATCAGCTGCAAACAGGTTCAGCATTATGATCGGGCCAGACAAAGGTGCCAACATTGCATCAGCTTCGGCTAGGGAACTTCTGGATGGAAGAATGGTTGGCGTTTTATCGTCAAGCGATAAGCCACTCGCGGCGACAAAATCGTCAATTGCCCCAATAAAGGGGCGATGTCCCCATAAGTCACCGCGTTCCTGACTGGCGCGGCTAAAATGCTGGTTCAAAATGAGCCGATCAAGCCAATGACCATGCAAACCAACCCGATAGCTGATTCCAGCGACCATTGCCGCAATTTTGAAACTGGTTGACCGATGCAGAAAGAAGGCGGTGTCATAGGATTGTTTTTTGATGGCATCAACAGCTGCCTGACCACGAATGCCAGGTACATAACGCCGAAGCGGGCGTGCATCAATAATCTTGCCAACCCAGGGGCTGTTAGCAAGCAGTTGCCCAATCTGGTTTGGATGGATGCAGGCAATATCTATGACTCCGCCTTTGCTTGCGGTAGCCAGCGTTCTGAGTTGCGTCAGATGATAAATCTGGTCGCCAATACCGCCAGCCACAAAACCAATGCTGTGCTGGAATGCAGGCTTTGAATCCGGATTGCAAACACTGCTAGTAATCATAAAACGCCATATGGTCGATGGTCTTCACAACGTCAGACGACATCGATGCAACTAATAATAAGTAACTAATTTAGTGTTTTATCATAAATAAGCAGAAAGGTATCGTATTTTAGCTTCGATAGGGTTTCTAAAGCTTAGTTTCGCGTCAAAATATATTCACTATTCTGGGGTTTGTCGCGATGCCATTTAATGGCAAAACCATGCTCTTGGAGCATGTCGATAAGATGAAGATTGTCACGTTCTACTTCAATGAAAATTTCACGCAGGACATCATTTTCAAGCAGTTTTTGGGCGCCTTGTAAAACCCCCACCTCGGCTCCATCGACGTCAATTTTCAAATGTGTTGGTACCAACTTGCTGTGCGTTACAAAGTCATCAAGCGCTATGCTTGGCACTTGATAGGCATAAGGCACATTTTTTTTATGCAAACCCCGGATGTGCGTATCAGAATTAGTAGATATATCAATCAAATCGCCAGATTTTGAACCAACAGCGGCAAAAACAAAGGAAAAGCGGTTGTCATTCAAAACACTGTTCAAGGCACAGAAATGGGCGCCAAGTAATCCGCAGTCAAATCCAACGACAGTGACATTTTTATCTTTTAGCGAGGACGCCCAAACGCTTTCCTGTCCGTAATTGGTACCAATATCAAAAAATACGGCATGTTTTGGCAAATCATCGATCCAGCTATAAAGCTCTGGTTCGCGTTTCCCTGCGGCCATCTGCGTCAAATCCTGAGCCACGTAATGACTGAAATAGGGTACAAAAAATTTAGCTTCGACCTGTTTTGTCCGGATATGCATAACATTTGGGAACAGGCGGAAAATACGTCCAATAAAATGACTAACACTTGATAACATAAATAATTTTCCGATCATATTAGAAATATCACTGGCATTAGCATGCTAGCAAAGCAAATGCCAAATAAAGCGAAAATCTAGGTTTCTGCCAGGCGATAAATCGTTTAATAAGTACCTCGTGAAGATATAGTGATGTGCCTACGCTTGACCAACATAAATCGCTTTTGGATGTTTCCACATATGCGATGGCAGGCCTGCTCGGATGGAGATGAATAATGACAGTCCCTTTTTTATTTGCTGATGAGCTAGATGTAACTGGAAAGCGCGTGCTTCTCAGGCTTGATCTGAATGTGCCTTTGCAAGATGGAAAGGTTAGTGAGGATACACGCATCCGGCGCATTTTACCTGGGCTAAAAGATATGCTTTCTGCTGGTGCGGCGGTCATTATTCTGACCCATTTTGGACGGCCAAAAGGCAAGGTGATGCCCGAATTTTCAGTGCAACCAATAGCGGATCGCTTGACCAAGTTGATAGATATGGACGTGGCAGTCGAGGCCGATGTGATTGGTGCTGGTGGTAAAACCGCTGTAGCAAATTTGCAAGCTGGGCAAATTCTGATGATGGAAAATTTGCGGTTTTTCCCTGGCGAAGAGGCGAATGATCCAGATTTTGCGGCGGCACTTGCGGCACTTGGCGATCTATATGTAGGTGATGCTTTTTCCTGTACGCATCGTGCGCATGCGTCGGTTGAGGCTTTGCCAAAAATGATGAAAGCGGCGGCTGGTCGCGCACTTAGGGCTGAATTGACAGCTTTGGAATCGGCACTGGCTAATCCAAAAAGGCCAGTGGCAGCGCTTGTCGGTGGTGCCAAAGTGTCAACCAAGCTTGATGTGCTGAACAATCTGGTTACCAAGGTCGATGGCCTTATTCTGGGGGGTGGGATGGCGAATACATTCTTGCTTGCCAAGGGGGTTGCTGTAGGGGCTTCGTTGGCCGAACCTGATATGGTTGATATTGCCCGCGCTATCATGCAACGCGCAGAAGAAAGTCATTGTCAGCTAATCCTGCCCGATGATGCTTTGGTTGCTAGTGAATTTAAAGCTGGTGCGGCGCATCGTGTTGCTGAAATCGATGCTATCAAAGATGATGATATGATTTTGGATGCAGGGCCAAAAGCGATAGATACAGCCATAGCGTTTCTGGCAAGTTGTAGCACTGTTGTCTGGAACGGTCCGATGGGTGCTTTTGAAATCCCTCCTTTTGATACAGCGACCAATGCGATTGCAAAAGCTGTTGGCATGCGCTCAGCAAGTGGTGGCATGATGAGCGTGGCTGGCGGTGGTGATACATTGGCGGCACTTGCAAATGCAGGTGTCAGTGACCAATTCAGTTATGTATCAACGGCTGGTGGTGCGTTTCTGGAATGGCTGGAAGGCAAGACATTGCCAGGGGTTGCAGCGTTACGCATTCGTTAATGTTGCATCCCATTTAGTTGGATCGCAAACCATGAAAAGCATTTAAGTTGGTGGAGATTAAGATGATATTTCAGAATCCATTCAAATCAAGGTTACCTGAAACTACCGAAGCTTTGTCAGGTCGGGCTAATACCATTTTTGCCGGTGATCCGCATTGTGTGCTGGGTACACCTACAATAGGTCCGTTTCCTGCGCATCTTCAGAAAATTGTTTTTGGCCTTGGCTGTTTTTGGGGTGCTGAACGTCTTTTCTGGGCAATTGACGGTGTCTATTCAACGTCTGTTGGTTACGCAGGTGGCAAAACCCCTAATGCAACTTATGAAGAAGTTTGTTCAGGGCAAACCGGACATAGTGAAGTTGTGCTTGTTGTGTTTGACCCACAAATCGTTGATTTGTCAAAATTGCTGAAGGTTTTCTGGGAAGCCCATGACCCAACGCAAGGCTATCGTCAGGGTAATGATATTGGCACGCAATATCGCTCGGTTATCTATGCTGATGATGCGGTACAATTAGCTGTGGTTCAGGAATCTGCTACAGCTTATGGACAGGCGCTAAAGAAGGCCGGAAATGACGACATAACAACCGAAATCAGGTTAGCGCCAACATTCTATTACGCTGAGGATTATCACCAGCAATATTTGCATAAGGTGCCAAACGGCTATTGTGGCCTGAAAGGGACTGGCGTTGCGTGCGTAATTTAATAGGTCTGGATAAGTGGTTTGGGGCAGGCTGTTCATAAGGGTCAGTCAAACACTGCGATAATCATAAAAAAGTTAGTGTAAAAAGTTAATCCATTTATTCATGACCAATTGAATAAGTGGAGATTGATAATGGTTGGCTTAAACGTTTTTAGGGTAGGGTTATACCTTCATAATTATAACGTTAACCCTGACTTTGCATCATTTGTGAGCCTCTGTAAGCGAATGGGTGCATGTATTGTCGCAACAATAATAGCTGTAATGCTGTTAGGGGGTGCGCAGCTCAGCCACGCCGCTGATATTGATAGTGGTCATCTGTATGTCAAAGTCGGCGACGTCGTTACGCATATTCCAATTATACATTTAAAGGAAAAATCTAACCCGCAAATTATTGATGTGATTAGTGGTGCTGTTGAGAGAGCTATTAGTGATAATTATGAATTAACACCTGATCAAATTCAGCAAGCGGTTTCCATCGCAAGGTCTATGACGCATGCAGATGAGATTACGTCGCGGGTACAAATCATATATGCACAAGCGCAGTTGACAAACATTGATATAGAAACACTTGTTAGGCTTGATAATGTATTTGCCGCTGATGAATTGATGACAAACAAAATGACAAAATCAGCTAATTTTGGAATTTCCATGTATGCACAAGAAAATAAACCATCAGCTGGTGACATAAACTAGAGGCATGTAATAACTTCTAATTTGGCTTTTAGGGCATTGACCTATCGATAACCAGATGCTAATTTCCGCGCCTGTTGAGTTTGAAAAAAGATTAGGCGCTGTGCTGTGTTGGTTTGAGCGCTTGTAACTTTTTGAATAGATGGCTTATAGCTGTCAAAATCGGAGTCAGGATTATGAAAGTCGCAAGTTCGCTAAAGACATTGAAGTCTCGTGATCGTAACTGCCAGGTCGTGCGTCGTCGCGGTCGGCTTTACGTAATCAACAAAAAGAATCCTCGCTTTAAGGCGCGTCAGGGATAATAAATTCTTTCTTGAAAATAATGTATGATGCGGCTGGGGAAACCCGGCCGTTTTTATTTGAAATAATTTTTTGAAAAATCGGCTAAATCAGTCCAAGATATACCCTTAAATCGGGTGGTTTATTGTGATGAGATGGTGCGCTATAGAGGCGTAGGGAATTTTGCATAAGGAGTGCGGCAGATGCATATGCCTGAACCTGATAATGATGTGATTGAGCGGCGCGATGAAATTTGCGCCACCTTGCGGACGATTATTCCAGCTGATTGTGTGATTGATTCGATAGAGAGTATGCGTGCTTTTGACTCGGATGGTCTGTCTGCCTATCGCCAGCTTCCCCTAGCTGTTGTTTTGCCTGAAACTGTTGACCAGATCGCCGATGTGATGAAATGGTGCCATCAGAATGGTGTAAAGGTAGTGCCGCGTGGTGCAGGGACGTCATTGTCGGGCGGTGCATTACCATTAGCCGATGCGGTTCTTCTGGGGCTAGGCAAATTTAACAAAATTTTAGACATTGATTACGATAACCGCTGTGTTGTTGCCCAGCCAGGCGTTACCAATCTGGCCATTACCAACGCTGTTGAGGATCATGGCTTTTATTATGCCCCTGACCCGTCTAGTCAGATTGCCTGTTCCGTTGGTGGCAATGTTGCCGAAAATTCAGGTGGCGTGCATTGTCTGAAATATGGTCTGACCACCAATAATTTGCTTGGCATCGAAATTGTGACCATTGAAGGTGAAATTCTGCGTCTTGGTGGAAAGCATCTTGATGCGGGTGATTATGATCTGATGGGCATCATGACAGGTTCTGAAGGGTTGCTTGGCATTGTATCCGAAGTGACGTTGCGTATTTTGCAAAAGCCCGCCACGCGCAGAGCTTTGCTTGTTGGCTTTGAGGATACCACATCTGCTGGCAAGGCTGTTGGTGATGTTATTGGTGCCGGCATTATCCCGGCTGGTATGGAAATGATGGATGGTTTGGCCATTAATGCCGCCGAAGATTTTGCCAATGCTGGATATCCCCGCTCAGCCGCCGCGCTGATCATAGTTGAGCTTGATGGACCAGAGGTTGAAGTGGATACGCTGATTGACCGTGTTGAAGTGATTATGAAGAATGCGGGGGCGTCATCAATCAAGGTCAGCCAATCAGAAGAAGAACGCACACTTTTCTGGGCTGGGCGTAAATCAGCCTTTCCTGCGGTGGGGCGTATTTCACCTGATTACATGTGTATGGATGGCACAATTCCGCGTCGTCGCCTACCTGATATGATGATCCGGATGGCGTCACTAAGTCAGAAATATGGCCTTCGTGTTGCTAATGTGTTTCATGCTGGTGATGGCAATCTGCATCCGCTGATTCTTTTTGATGCGAATGAACCTGGCGAGCTTGAGCGTGCAGAAAATTTTGGTGGTGATATTCTGCGTGCCTGTGTCGAAATGGGTGGTGTTTTGACAGGTGAGCATGGTGTTGGCATTGAAAAGCGCGACCTGATGGGCATTCAGTTCACCGAAGATGATATGAAGCAACAACAACGGCTAAAATGTGCTTTTGACGCTGATCACTTGCTTAATCCTGGCAAAGTGTTTCCACATCTTCATCGCTGTGCTGAACTTGGCAGACTTCATGTGCATAAAGGCAAGATGCCACATGCCGACCTGCCAAGATTTTAGAGGCTATTATAGGCGTCATAGTATTTTTGACCGTCACTTCAAAAGTAAGCGAGACAAAGTTTCATGGCTAGTTCATTAGCATCTTTTACGGCACATAATCTGGCCGATGTGCGCGACATTATTAGCGCGGCGATCGCGGATAATACGCGCCTTGATGTGTGCGCAACAGGCACCAAAAAAGCGTTGGGGCATGCAGGTGATTTTGACGCCGTGCTGGATGTTACTAAGATGGCTGGTGTCATTGATTATCAACCAGAAGAACTGATTCTAACATTGCGCGCCGGAACGCCATTGGCCGATGTTGAAACTTTGCTTACAAATGCAAACCAGATGCTGGCTTTTGATCCTCCAGATTTTGGCAAACTTCTTGGAGGCGGTGATGCAGGCACGATAGGTGGTGTCATGGTCGCCAACCTGTCAGGTCCACGGCGGCTGACAGTAGGGGCGGCGCGTGATTTCATGCTGGGTTTTGAAGCCGTGTCAGGGCGCGGCGAATTATTCAAATCAGGCGGCAAGGTCGTCAAGAATGTGACTGGTTATGATCTGTCAAAGCTGATTTGTGGCTCATTCGGCACGTTAGCGGTGGTTGACGAAATAACGCTGAAAACCCTGCCACGCCCAGAAACCAGCCTTTCGCTTTTATTCCCAGCCGATGATATGGCACAAGCAACAAGCATGATTGCCGATATCTTTGCAACTCCGCATGAACCGGGGTCGGCAGCCATTCTGCCACATAACATTGCCAAAGACGCGCGTATCGACATGAACGCGCCAATGATAATTGTTGTCCGGCTTGAAGGTATTGCGGTATCGGTCAATGACCGTGCAATGCATCTGTTGAATGCCAATGCAACTGGCGAAAAGCTGGATCATGGCAAATCGAAAAAACTGTGGCAGAAAATTCGTGATGTTGACCTTTTGGCTGGCATGCCAGCCGATGTCTGGAAAATATCATGCCCCCCTTCGATAGCCGCAGGGTTTCTGGATAAATTGCGCCAACAAGTTGCATTTGATTTCTATTCTGATTGGGCTGGTGGGCTTATCTGGCTATCGGGGGTATCAGATAAAAATTTTGGCGGTGCTGTTCGTTCGGCTTTGGGGCAAGACGGCTTTGCAATGTTGATGCGTGATGTGGGGGATAGCAAAGCCCATGTGTCACCATTTCAGCCATTGGCAACATCAATGTTTGAGCTTCATAAACGTGTAAAAGCTGCTTTTGATCCAAAATCCGTGTTGAATTTTGGCCGCATGCATGATGGCATTTAAGGAAGGTTACTGTCTTGCAAACACATTTTTCGCCTGAACAGCTTAGCGATCCAAAAATCAAGGACGCCAACGACATTTTGCGCAAATGTGTGCATTGCGGCTTTTGCACGGCGACATGCCCGACTTTTGTAGAGACAGGTGACGAGCGCGATAGTCCGCGTGGGCGTATCTGGCTGATGCGTGAATTATTGGAATCGCCACAAACGGTATCTGAAGATACGCGCTATCATCTTGATCGTTGTCTTGGATGCCAGTCTTGTATGACAACATGCCCATCTGGTGTTGACTATATTCATCTGCTTGAAATTGGGCGTGAAAAAATGGATTTGGTCGCCCCACGTGGCCTTGGCGATAAATTGATGCGCAGAATGCTTGGCATGGTTATTCCCTATGCGGGTCGGTTTCACATGATGATGCGTTTCGCTAGTTTGGGACGTCTTTTTGCGCCATTTCTGCCACGTCAGCTTCAGGCGGCGTTGAATAAATTACCGCAAACGCTGCCAGAACTAGACATGATTGGATCACAAAATAAGATTTTTTCAGCGCATAAAAGCCAGCCGATTATGCGTGTTGTGCTGTTGGCAGGATGTGCACAACGGGCGCTGGATCCGGCCATTAACCAAAGCACAATCCGAGTTTTGAACCAGCTTGGTGTTGAGGTGGTTGTGCGTGCCGAAGCGCATTGCTGTGGCGCCCTGACGCAACATATTGGTGAAACCGACTTTGCGCATAAAACCATCCGTTTGGCGATCGATGCTTGGTACGAAGAAATTAATGACCAAGGTGTAGATGCTATTATTGCTAATGCGTCTGGTTGTGGAACGATGGTTAAGGATTATGGGCATGTCATGGCTGATGATCCTGCTTATGCGGCCAAGGCAAGGCATGTATCTGCGCTGTGCAAGGATATTTCGGAAATTATAAATGACATTGGCATTGATGACATAATCACGCCTATCAAAGATGGCGCGAGGCCTGTCATTGCCTATCATTCAGCCTGTTCACTACAGCATGGGCAAAAAATACATGATCTGCCCCAAAACCTTTTACGGCAAGCTGGCTTTGACGTACGTCAACCGGTAAATGGCCATCTATGTTGTGGATCTGCTGGTGTGTATAATATTTTACAACCAGATATGGCAGACAGTTTGAAAGCGCGTAAAAAAGACAGTCTGGTCAATACGGGCGCAGATTATGTGGCAGCCGGAAATATTGGCTGTATTGCCCAGCTTGATGATACCGCATTGCCTGTGCGCCATACAGTCCAGTTTATCGATTGGGCAAGCGGTGGGCCAAAGCCCTGAATTAGCAGATTAACCAATGTCGAAAAAATCGTTGCCTTTATCATCTGTGATGATGAAAGCTGGGAAGTTTTCGACCTCAATCCGCCATATGGCTTCCATGCCCAGTTCGGGATATTCAAGAACCTCGACCTTTTTGATCGATTCAATAGCCAATTTGGCCGCAGCACCACCAATGGAGCCTAGGTAAAAGCCACCGTATTTTTTACAGGACTCGCGGACTTGGCGCGAACGGTTGCCTTTCGCAAGCATGACCATAGAGCCGCCTGCTTTCTGGAAAGTTTCGACATAGGAATCCATGCGTCCAGCTGTCGTGGGGCCGAATGATCCGGATGGCATGCCTTCTGGCGTTTTGGCAGGGCCAGCATAATAAACAGGATGATTTTTGATATAGTCCGGTAATGCGCCATCTTCGTTTAAACGCTCAAGTAATTTTGCATGGGCAATATCACGCGCGACGATAAGGGGACCAGTGAGGGATAGGCGTGTTTCAACCGGATGCTTGGTCAAGCTTGCTAGGATATCTGCCATTGGCTGGTTCAGATCAATCTTGACGACATGTGTTGCTGTATCGGTCTCGACCTCTGGCAAGAACTTTGCTGGATCACGTTCAAGTTTTTCAATAAACAGGCCATCTGCATTGATCTTGGCTAGCGCCTGACGATCAGCCGAGCAGGAAACGCCAATGCCAATCGGGCAGGACGCGCCATGACGCGGTAGTCGAATGACACGGACATCATGACAGTAATATTTGCCGCCGAATTGTGCGCCAATGCCAAGCTCACGTGTGATCTTCAGAATTTCAGCTTCCCATTCTTTGTCACGCCAGGCATGCCCTAGATCATTACCTGTTGAGGGCAAAGAATCCAAAGAGCGGATCGACGCCATTTTGACTGTTTTCATTGTCATTTCGGCTGACGTGCCACCGATGACGATCGCCAGATGATAGGGGGGGCAGGCAGATGTGCCCAATTCCAGTATCGCTGTGCGGATAAACTCGCGCAAACTGTCCGGGTTTAAAACAGCCTTGGTTTTCTGGTGCAAAAAGGTTTTGTTTGCTGAACCACCCCCTTTTTGGATAAAGGCGAATTTATATTCCAGTCCCTTGCTGGCACTAATATCAATTTGCGCTGGCAGATTCGTTGCGGTGTTGCTTTCTTCAAACATACTGTGTGCAGTTAGTTGTGAATAACGTAAATTACTAGTCTGATATGTGTTGTAGATGCCGCGAGAAAGCGCTTCGCCATCATCACCATCGACCAGAACATGATCACCACGATAACCGCTGACAATGGCTGTGCCGGTGTCCTGACACATGGGTAAAAGACCATCCGCCGCCACAACTGCGTTTTTCAACATCTCCAGGGCAACAAAACGATCATTATGACTGGCTTCGGGGTCTTCCAGAATAACGGCAAGCTGCCCAAGATGGCTACTGCGCAATAAATGCGAAATATCACGCATAGCATGTTCGGCCAAAAGGGTTAACGCCGCCGGATCAACGCGCAAGAATGTTTCACCATCAAGCTCAACAAGTTTTACATATTTGCTGGAAATACATTCATATTCGGTGTCATCAGCGCCAACCGGAAACATCGGGCTATAAGCAAAATCAGCCATTATCTTCATCCTGAATGATAAACAATTACACTCGTGTTAAACTAACAATTAGAAGCAATCAAAAACAGTTAGTTATTTACGTTGGGCGGTTTCTGAATGTATCTAGTGAAACCACATCAGCCGTGGTCTCTTCATTGCCACCATCCTTGGTGCCTGATGATGTTTCATCATCTCCAAGATCATCATTATCTTCGTCAAGCGCACCAAACTGGAGACCAAAACCAACCGACGGATCATTAAAACCCGTAACCGATGCAAAGGGAACGATCATTGGCGATGGTTTTCCCCCAAAAAACAAGGTGACGGAAAAACTGTCATCATCAACTTCAAGATCGGCATATTGATGCTGGAGAACAATGGTCATGATGTCAGGGTGCTTGAGCTTCAAATCATCAGCCAGCTCGACGCCCGGATAATCAGTTTTAAAGCTGATATAGAAATGCGTGTCGCCTGGTAGGCCAGCTTTTTGCGCAATAAGCAAAGAGCCACGAACGACCGAGCGCAATGCGTCTTCAACCAGAAGCTCGTAATTTAGCCCAACATGCTGGCCGTCATCATTTTCCATAAGTGGCGCCTTTTCTAATTGTTCAGGCTATAATAAGTCGAGCCAGCTTTGCGATCTACTCTAAAATAAGCGGAACGCTTCTGTTGCCAGGTGCGCCCCAAACCCCGCCAGACTGAGCTCAATCAATCTGGACTTAAGATCGGTTACTCCCGCTGCCTTTAGGCTGCGATTGCTACCGGAGCAGTGTTGTCATTTGCAACTACTACATGGCCCGATAACGGTGGGTACCATACCGAACGAAAATACTGCCTTTACTACATGCGTCGATCCTATTTCGCCCCCATGCTATCAGCTCCTGATTGACCCAATTTTATAAAACTAAAGGGGTGAGCTGATATGGTGGAGGCGCCGGGTACCGCCCCCGGGTCCGCTCTGCTTATTACACAGCACGTTTATCGCCATAGCTGGAAAACCAGCACCCTTAATATAGGGCTAATAGTCACGCAATGGAAGCTTAGTTTTGCTATAGTATGTTATTGCCTATAAAGCGCTTGCCCCTTGTTGGGTGTACATGGCATTTTATCAAGCAATCCGCTATGCCTTCTGCGCCACATTCAAGGGATGACTATTGATGCAACAATATCTTGACCTACTTGCTCGTGTTATGGACGAAGGTATTGATCGTGATGACCGAACAG
>Ga0233444_10001024_pt1 | contig 33230 bp, 31 predicted proteins | sample SI_124_October20_6_FD_182792 | JGI IMG/M metagenome (GOLD analysis project Ga0233444, IMG submission 182792) | Seawater microbial communities from Saanich Inlet, British Columbia, Canada - SI_124_October2016_10_MG | ecosystem: Environmental > Aquatic > Marine > Inlet | place: Canada: British... | reverse complement strand
TTGCTTCTAAGTACATTTTTATCGAACATTTATATGTTTAAACTTAAAGAAAGAGAACATTTATGCTTAGAATTTTACTAGCACTGCTAGTTATAACATCTTTATCGTATCCTCAATGCCTTGAAATGTATCAGAACCATATTAATGGGGAAGGTATTGATGTGTTGGAATATGCGTATGGTGAAGATAATTGCTGCGACGATTTACCAATATCATTTTGTAATGCAGGAACTGTTTATTATCAGAAAGAAGATTATGCCGATCCTACCGATTCTGATAATTGGGACATAATTTCAGATAATGTTGCTCTCGTGCGGGGTAATAACCAGGCGATATATAATCCAATTACTGAGAACAGTTACATATCTGGTTCACCCTCTAATACGCTATGGAGAGGTCGTCCTTCTTTTGCATATGTAAGTGAATATCTTGCAGCTGGTGTATTTAACATTATTTACGTTCCTAAATTTCTACCTGGAACGGTTGGTTCGATTTATTCAATACCTGACCAAAAATACTATGATATTAATTTTACTAGCTGGACATCAGGAAATGGTACGGGTTGGCCCGGAGGAGGCGGTGACGGCGATGGAGTAGGCGGAGGCGGAGGTGTCTCTTATTGGAGATCAGGCCCCATAGATGTTTCTCCTAATATTATAAGCATACAAGATATTTCTGATGATCAAGGTGGGCGCGTTTATTTAGAAATTAATAGATCTATGATTGATGTAGATGCTCACCCCCATGGTATAGATAGCTATACTATTCAACGGTTTGATGATCCTAATTGGGTAAATCTTGGATCTTTCGGAGGATTTGGGGAAAAGGTATACTACTATGAAGCTCTGACTTTATCAGACTCTTCTAATCAACACAACGGAATAACAGGCTTTAGAGTAATAGCACAAAACTATGAGATTGATATCAACTCTGTGAGTATTGTTGAATATGGTTATTCAATAGATAATCTTGCACCAAATACTCCAGCAAATTTTAACTTTACTCTAAACCTAAATTCTATTCAACTACGTTGGGACCACATATCTGATAGTGATTTCAATCATTATGAAATTGATAAATCTGCAGACCCATTATTTGAAACAGACCAATATGAATCTATTGTTACAACAAATAACCTCTATACAGCTTTAGACTATTTAGAAGGCGTTACTGTGTATTATAGAATTTCTGCTTTTGATCATGCTGGAAATAGAGGGCCTTACAGCGAAACATTAGTAGTAAACTCATCGCTAAATGCACATAGTAACAACTATTTAGCAAGAGAGTTTAAGTTGTATCAAAATTATCCAAATCCATTTAATCCTTCTACAGTAATTAATTACGAACTCCCATTTGATGGTATTGTTAATGTTTCAATATATAATGCTAAGGGAAAGTTGGTAAAAACATTATTAAATAAACATCAAACTGCAGGGTTCAAGAATCTTACATGGAATTCTCTTGATAAAAATGGCAATGCTGTTTCTGCTGGGCTTTACTTTTATACAATAACTACAAGTGAAAGCCAGCAGTCCATGAAAATGGTTCTCTTAAAATAATATGAAATCAAAAGAACAAGAAAAGAACAAAAAACAATCAAGTGAAAAATTGACAAGCGAAGACGGACAATCTAAGAAGTTAGAAGAAAAAACAATTAGAAATAAAACGGGCTTTAAATCTGCTTTTAGCAAAGATGTTAATGATCCATCAGAAAGAGGACATGATTGAATACTTCTTGCTAAGCCTCCATTAATACCGTTCTATAACTATCATAACCTCCGCTGTGCTCTACTACTTTTTCTTCTTTAACCTCTAATAATCTTGTTGAAAGTGAAGAGATAAATTCTCTATCGTGGCTTACAAAAATAATTGTTCCTTCAAATATGCTTAATGCATGATTCAGAGCTTCTATGGATTCCATATCTAGGTGATTAGTAGGCTCATCCAAAATAATAACGTTTGCTCTTTGTAAAATAATTTTTCCAAATAACATTCTTCGCTGTTCTCCGCCAGATAGCACACTTATAGGTTTGTTAATATCATCCTGATTGAACAATAAGCGACCCAATGTTCCTCTTATTGTCTCTAAATCATCCTCTTTATGACTCCATTTTGCCATCCAATCAATTAAACTTATATCGCCTTTGAATTCATCGCTATGATTTTGGGCAAAATAGCCAATAGATGCGTTCTCTGACCATTTAATAATTCCGCTATCAGAAAAACCGTTTTCAATAATACATTTAAGGAGAGTCGTTTTACCGATTCCATTTTCACCAACTATACCAATTCTGTCGCCAGTATTTATTGTTATATTGAATTTTTTAATAATATTTAAATCATCATAAGATTTAGAAATATTTTCGATGTCAACTACTTTGTTATGGACTTTTTGTTCTTGTTTAAACCTTATAAAAGGGTACACCCTGCTTGAAGATTTGATATCTTCTAATTTTATTTTGTTTATTTGATTTGCTCTCGATGTAGCTTGTTTTGCTTTAGATGCATTTGCAGAAAAACGACTAACAAATGATTGCAATTCTTTTATTTTGGCTTGTTTTTTTGCATTCTCATTCATGAGTGTTTCTCTGGCCATGGTTGCTGCAATCATAAAGTCATCATAGTTTCCATTGTATAGTCTTATTTCGCCATAATCTAAATCTGCCATATTGGTGCATACACTATTCAAAAATTGTCTATCGTGTGATATTACAATCATCAAACAATCTTTGTTTTTTAAAGTATTTTCGAGCCATCGAATTGTATTTATATCAAGATTGTTTGTAGGCTCATCCAACAAAAGTATTCCAGGGTCACCAAAAAGAGCCTGCGCTAAAAGTACTCGCAATTTCAAACCTGGTGCAATAGAACTCATCGGCTTGTCATGGTCTTCAATTGGTATTCCAAGCCCAAGGAGTAGTTCCTCGGCATTCGCTTCGGCCGTATATCCATCCATTTCTCCAAATTCAACTTCTAATTCAGCAACTTTCATTCCTTGCTCATCAGTCATTTCAGGCAAGCTATAAAGCTTTTCTCTTTCATTTTTTATTTCCCAGAGCAAATCGTGCCCCATTATAACACAATCAGATACTTTTATATCTTCGTACGCGAACTGATCTTGGTTTAGTTTTGAAACTCGTTTATTTTTATCTATCGATACGGTACCAGCGGTAGGTTCTAGTTCACCCGTAAGTATCTTCATAAATGTTGATTTTCCAGAACCGTTTGCACCAATGAGGCCATATCTATTTTTATCAGAAAAAGCTACTGATATACTCTCAAATAATGGCTTCGAACCAAATTGCATGGAAATATTAGATGTAGTAATCATATTTAGTATAAGGTCTTTTTGTTAAATTTATTAAATTTTAGGAGGGGAGTTTAACAAAAACCAGTATACGATTAAAGCACGTAATTTAAAATCATGAAATATTTATTATTTAATTAAAACATTAAATAAACAAGGGTTAAGTATTTACAATGGTTTAGATAAGTACTGAATTGTTTTAGTAATTTTAATAATGTTTAAGTTCTATGTACTACTTATACACTTAATAAGCTTTGCCTTTTCACAAATTGTTCAAATTGGCGCTGGTAGTTATACGACAAGTTTTCCGGGTACAGATGTAGCCGGTCGAAACAGTTACCCATCTGGTCAGCCACAAACTACTGGACCCGCTTCAAACAAACATATTCCCACTAATGACTGGTGGTCATCTTTAATTAAAAATGACCATGTAAGTAATCTTTTTAATTATCCTATGGCTCTTAAAACAGTAAATACGGGATTAGTGGTTAGCTACATACCCTGGGGCGTATATGATGATCAAGAACCAATTATCGTTGGCCTCTCTGGGTTGAATTCATCCAAAGCCAAAGTGTATGATTTCTCTGATTGGACTGTGACCATGGACTGGACAGATACAAATAATTCTCTTAAAGCTACCTCCGGAGTTGGCATGCCTTTTATTTATTTTAATAAAGACACTAACTCAGACGTTGAAATTGAAGTAAATCTTGGTCAAGTTACTATTTTAAGTGAAAAAATTATAATAGAGAATGCCAGGAATGGAGCAGATTTTGTTATTTATGCTCCTAATGGAAGTTCTTGGCAACAATCTGGTAATAAGTACACTTCCAGCTTAAATGGGCAAAATTATTGGTCGCTTGTTATGTTGCCACAAAACTATAGCAATCTTAATTCAGTTGTCGCTGATCTACAGAAATACGCCTATGTTTTTCCTCAAAATACTTCAGTAGAATGGTCTTATGATAATAACAATTCAGTTTTATATACTGATTTTCTAATAGATGTAGACATAAAAGAGGGCTCATACGAAAATATTTTACAAGGCCTACTTCCTCACCAGTGGAATAATTTATCTGATGAGTCACCTTATCCATATGAATACTCTTATAATAGCGTTAGAGGTGAACTAAAAATGTTGGATGGAAATAATTTCAGTACAAAAAATGTGTTTTCCGGTATTCTTCCTACTTTACCAGATTTGCCCCATTATAGTGAGAGTTATAATCCAGCAGATTTACAAAATAAAATCTCACAAATTGAGAACAATCAACTTGCAACTTGGACCGATTCTTACAACGAGGGCCAAGTCATGAACCGCTTAGTTCAAACTGCTAGAATAGCTCATGAGACAGGAAATATTGAAGCCCGAGATCAAATGGTTCAGACTGTTAAAGCCAGGTTAGAAGATTGGCTAACCGCCTCTTCCAATGAAGTAGCGTTTATATTTTACTACAATAGCACATGGTCTACACTGATAGGCTATCCATCTGGCCACGGACAAGATAATAATATAAATGATCATCATTTTCATTGGGGGTACTTTATTCACGCTGCTTCTTTTATAGAACAATTTGTACCGGGATGGGCTGAAAATTGGGGAGAAATGGTTAATCAATTGGTTCGAGATGCAGCATCACCAAATAGAAATGATCCTGATTATCCCTTCCTCAGAAGTTTTAGTCCTTTTGCAGGTCATTGCTGGGCAAATGGATTTGCAACATTTCCTCAAGGCAATGATCAAGAGTCGACATCAGAGAGCATGCAGTTTAATTCGTCATTAATTCATTGGGGCAGTATAACTGGTAACAATGAAATAAGAGATCTTGGAATATATTTGTATACAACAGAGCGAACAGCTATTGATGAATATTGGTTTGATATGTATAACCGAAACTTTTCTAGTACTCAACAATATAGTTTAGTCTCAAGAGTTTGGGGAAATTCTTATGACAATGGTACCTTTTGGACAAGCGATATAGCCGCATCTTATGGAATAGAAATGTATCCAATTCATGGTGGCTCGTTTTACTTAGCTCATAACATTAGCTATTCAACATTGCTATGGAATGAAATTACTTTAAACACAGGAATATTAAATAATGAGGTAAACCCTAATCTTTGGCATGATGTATATTGGAAATACTTAGCTTTGATAGACCCCCAATCTGCCATAGGCTTATATAATTCAAATCCAAACAGAACGTTAAAATTTGGCGTTTCTGACGCTCATACTTATTATTGGCTTCACAATATGAACGTTCTAGGTCAATATCGTGCCGGAATAGTCGCTGATTGGCCTATATCGGCTAGTTTTAGCAATAATGGTCAAATTACATACGTAGGTCACAATTATACTGATGAGGACTTAATAATTAACTTTTCAGATGGATATCAACTTTTAGTAGAACCAAAAAAAATGGGGACAAATAGAGGATCTTCAATAAATGGTACTATTCAAACTGATTTTGAGCAAGCATATGCAAACGGAAGTGTTCAAATTTATTTTTCATCCGATCATGAAAGTATTGATAGAGTCGAATTTTATGAAAGTACAACCATGTTAGGTTCTGAAATGAATTATCCTTTTGATTTCAGAGTTGATAACCTTCCTCTTGGAACTCATAACATTTATGCAAAAATATTTTCTGGTGAAGAATATGGTATAAGCAATTTTCTAACTATAATAGCAGGAGAACAGATTGCTTATGAAAACGTTCCATATGATATACCAGGTACTTTAGAGCCTGGCAAATATGATTCATTCGAGGGTGGACTAGGGCAAAACATATCATACTTTGACAGTTCAATTGATAATAAAGGAAATTATAGATCTACTGAGTTTGTAGATGTTGAGTTTTCTAGCGAAGATGAAGGTCCAACATTAGGATGGATTGAAGCAGGGGAGTGGTTAGAATATTCTATTACGGTTTCTGAACCTGCATTTTATGATTTATCCTATAGATTTTCCTCCGGAAATAGTTCCTCTAGTGGAGGTTTCTATTTTGAAATTAATGGTATTAAAGTAAGTGAGGATATTTACCCTGGGGTTTCCGGAGACTGGAATAACTGGCTATCGGGAAGCACCGGAAACATAGAACTTAATGCAGGCGATCACACATTACGTCTAGTATTGCTTGAAGGTGGCTTTAATCTCGGAAGAATGACTTTTTCATATAATAGACCTTTAGGCTATCATCCTCCGCAATCGAATGCGGGTGATGACAAAATTGTTATCTTTCCATCAAATAATAGTATTTTGAATGGCGATTTAAGTACAGATTTAGATACTGATCAATTAAGTTATTTTTGGTCGCAAATATATGGTCCTTCAGTAGCTAGTATGTCTGGTCAGTCTACAGTTTCTACGTTTGTGAATGACCTAGTAGAAGGAGTCTATAAATTTAAACTTTTTGTAAGCGATGGAAGTCATTCCTCTACAGACTTTACGTATGTTTTTGTTTCATCCTCGGAAGATTTTTACCCTTCTGTTTCATTAATTACCTCAAATTTGAATCCTACTTATTACTTCGGTTCTCAAATAGAAATTGAAGTTTCCGCCACTGATATTGATGGCTCAATTGAATTAATAGAACTTTATGATAATAACGAAAAAATAGGAGAGATAAATTCTGAACCATATAAATTTTTATGGGAAAATATTAGTATAGGTAATCACATCATCAAAGCAGTTGCAACTGATAATGACGGTTTAAGCAAAACCTCCAGTTCTTTTGAAATAGAAATAATAGAAGCTGCTCTATGTACTGGTGGCCCAGATAATGGAGATTATATATATGAACTTTCTGATGATTTAAATAATCCAACTATTACTTTTATACCTACTCAAAACAATACTGGCAATCCAACGTGCATACTTTATTATGCTCAGTCTGGTACTCCTTCAGGTTACAATGTTATTCCAAATCAACCATTCCAACTTTACGCAAATGAAGGTGAAACTATTCAGTTTTACTATACATACTCGTTTAATGGACTAGAAAGAAATACCTCTGCAAACCCACATAGCTATGAAATCGGTAGTTGTTCTAATCAAAATCTTAGTACCAATAAAACACCTATGCCTTCTATATTTTCCTTAAAACAAAACTATCCAAATCCGTTTAACCCATCTACTAAAATAAAATACGATCTACCAAAAGAAACTTTTGTAACTATTAATATACTTGATCTTAAAGGCGCTAAAATAATGTCGTTAGTTAATTCTAAGCAGTCAGCTGGATATAAAGAAATTTCATGGAATGGACTCAATAATTCAGGTTCGCAACTTCCTGCTGGTCTATACTTTTTAACAATTCAAACAGAAGAATATTTCAATTCAAAAAAAATGATTTTACTGCGGTAAGTTTAATTCTTTCGTTATAGATAGACCTTTTTTTAATTATTATTTTAAATAACTAGATTAGCTGTTAATAATTATCATTAATTATCTAATCTTTGGTTAAAAATGAGATTACTAGTAACAATTATAATATTACACATAAGTATTTTTAATACCGCATTCGCGCAACGAATTATTGGGTATTACCCACAATGGGTCCAAGCCAACCTAACGCCTGAAAATATAGATAGCGATGTTATCACTCATGTAATTCATGCTTTCGCGTGGCCTGATAATGATGGAAATATTTTAAGCTATGATAGTATGTTATCTGAAACCATTACAAATAAAGTTCATGAAAAAGGGGGTAAGATCTTACTTAGCTTTGGAGGTTGGGGTAACTCATGGGGTTTCCCATCATCAACTGGATCAATAGATTCGAGATCCGTTTTTATAAATAATATCATAAACACATGCGAAAACTATGGTTATGATGGTTTAGATATAGATTGGGAGCACCCTTCAAATACTGTTGAGAAAAACAATCTAAATGATTTCATTTTTGAGCTCAAAACAGCTTTGAATGATAGACACCCAGATTGGCTAATATCCATGGCCATTCCAATTTCAAATTGGTCTGGACAGCATTATGATCTAGAGTATTTGTCTCAATATATTGATTTTTTTAATGCTATGACGTACGATTTCCATGGATCATGGAGTAATCATGCTGGTCACAATGCACCTCTTTATCCTTCTCCAAGCAACGACCCGGATGGTTCTGTAAGCACAGGGATCAATTATCTTATTAATATAAGAAATATTCCCGTTGAAAAAGTTAATTTGGGATTAGCATTTTATGGTAAAGAATATAATTCGTCAAATATTAACCAGTCTTTTTCAGGTGAAGTCTCAACGAAAATATATAGTGAATATGCTTTGCTGATAGATAATGGCTGGGATTATAATTGGGATCCCTTAGGCCAAGTACCTTTTCTAATGAATACTGCCCAAGATAAAATAATCACCATTGAAGATTCATTATCTATAAGTCTAAAATGCCAATATGCTAGACAAAACAATCTTGGTGGGATGATGATATGGGCATTAAGCTATGATTACTTAGAAGGCAATCAACTACTCATTAATTCAATAAAAACCAATTATCTTAAAATAGATAATAAATTAAATCCAGAGGATTATTCTATCGAGATAAAAAACTATCCAAACCCTTTTAATTCGAATACTATTATTCTTTTTAATTTAAATAATGACTCAAAAGTAGATCTTAAAATATTTGATATAACGGGTAATCTCGTACGTCATTTAGTAGAGGATAGAATGCAAACAGGATTGAAAAAGATAAATTGGAATGGTGCCAATAATAATGGAGAAGATGTTGCTGCTGGTGTTTACTTATATCAATTAACTATTAATGAAACACTATTCTCAAACAAAATGATATATCTAAAATGATCTTACTAGAAATAGTTTATTACTTTTTTAGATTAACACGATGTATTTAAGAATATTCATATTAATAATCGTCTCTTATGTGTTTTGGTATATTTATAGATTTGTAAGTTTAAATCGAAACGAACTCAGTATTATATTCAAGCGCGGAAAGTTTTTTTATTCAAACCCCTACATAAAACAAGAAATAGTTACCTCAACTTTAAAGTTTCTTTTTAAACTACTACGAAAATTTTTTTTTAAGGTTTGATTATTAAAACATAAATAATCATACTAAATGAAACAAAACAGCAGCTATACATATTTTTTATTCATTGTTATCATTTTCGTTCTAATAATTTTTATTTTAACAAATGTGGATTTGTCATTTTATGAGAATTATAATAGAGTTATATCAGAACCAGATTCTATAAAAATTATTGAATTAGATCTATAAGATGAAATCATCAAGAATAATAGAAAGAGAGATAATTAGAGCAATAAGATTAAAACTAAGAGAGTATTTCCCTGAACTTCAGTCTTTTATTGACAAAAAAATTATAACTAAAAATGACTGGATATTTTTTGGTATGATTCAATTAAACATTGTTAAGTGCTTTACCACAACACCAGAAGATGCTATAAGGAAATCAAAAGCACAAATAAATCAAATATCTAAGTTTTATGAATTAGAGACGCGAGTTAGAAAAACAGCGTTAAGCAGCACTTCGTTTTTGAATGAAAATGATTTAAACAGTCAAGAAATTACAGATAAAATGAATTTCTATAATAATCATCGATTATATTGGAAAAAGCGCAAGAATTCTAGTGAACTCTATTTTAATTACGAAGTTTTCTTGTTTTTATATTACAAATGGATGAAAAGTTTTGAATTAGAAAAAGAAAATTCAATACAATTAATTTTAGATATAATGATGTTATCAAATTATTATAGTAAAAATTATTTTGATTTTGATAGACTTTCTAATGAACGAAAATTAATGATGAAAGAGATGAAAATATCTAGCGGAGCTTTATTAATTAAGGGAAAAAACGGTCAAAATATAATAGGTGCAACTTTTGATAATAATAATGATGATAAAAAGAAATTCATTCGGGAAATGAACGCGCACTTGCTCTAGTATTAATTTTTTGTTTCTATATCTAATATTAATTTTTTTTAGGTATATTTAATGTACTAACTGAATAATTATTATAAATGTTTAATTTTTAGGAGAATATTATGGAAATAATATCTAAATTATTTAAAATTCGCTCTTTATTTTTGTGCTCAGCAACAATGTTTATTGCTCTTTTATTTTCAAGCTGTGAAGAGCAGATTGATGAACTCTGGGATGCAGACGGTGACTCTCAAGCGACAAACCCAATAATTGGTGATTGGTACGCTGATTCTATTAAGTCTTACTCTAGTTGTGTAAAAACGGAAGATAGCACTTCAAATGTTGTTGATGATTCCTATATAGATAACTATAATCTTTGGTTATTGTCAGATGGGAGCTTGCAGTTGTTTTTTGATCAAAGCGTAAATCTTAAATATGAGTGCGAGGACTATTATGGCACATGGAGCAATAGTGAAGGCTGTAGTGACTCTTATTACGAATATTATGATTATACACCAATAGAGTTCTGCAATAACTACTATGAGCATAATCAATATAATATTGAGACAACTGAATGCAGCCAGAGCGCGGCAATAACCGGCACCTGGACATCAAATGAGACGAACTCAACCGTTACAGTTAAAATGGATTCTGTATGCGTGAACTCTTTTGACAATCCTTCATATATTACTGATGCTGATGCTTGCAATAGCCTTGAGTATGGTAACTTCAAATCAACAATCGAAAGAACATTTACATATTCTATTGACAATATAAGTGGAAATGTGAATCTAGAGGGATCTTGGTTTAATACCGATTCTTCTTGCTTCAGTCTTTATATGTCGTTGCAATAAATATTAAATTTTTTCTAATTAAATCCCTGCTTTGCGGGGATTTTTTTTAGCATATATTGTATAATATTTTTTTCATAGCTTTTTTTGTTTTTATAGAATCTTTGTTTTCTATTGACATAGGTTGGAAAAAGAATGTCATTGATAATAAGATATTAACATTAAAAAAAAATAGTTCTAACGAAGAGCGGGTTATCTCGGCTCGAGTCAGAGGTGAGTTAACAATTTTTATAAATGGTGATGAACTTAGCCTCATAATCAATTGGGGTGAATTTGCTAATACTTCAAATGCAAATATTTATTACAACTTAGATAATTATGGTTTTTACGAAAGTAATTGGCCCATGTCAAAAGATGGTAAGAATTCTTATTGTCCTAATCCGGAATTACTTTTGAAGGAAATCTTAACTGAGGATACTTTGATTATTGGTTTAAGACCAAAGAATAATAATGAAATCCGGTATATTTTTGACATATCAGATATAAATGAAATTATTTATGATAATATTGAATTTTTTAATTCAATATCTAGTTTATTAAATTCTCCATTTAATTTTCAAAAATTTCCAGATAAAAACAGTTTAAGTCTATTTTATAATGACCAAATTAAGCTTGAGCGTGATACTCGTATGCTTCAAGATAATTTAAAACATAATGATAGGTATTTTTTCAATCCCTTTTGGTTTATGGAGAGTTTAAGTAAAAACTATCAATTAGAAGTCTCGGACGGAATTTTATTTTTTTTCAATAGGTGGTTAAAAAAAACCGGCACTCTTTTTACTGAAAAGGATATTAGAGTAGTGAAGTTTTTAAATAGAAACCCTGTAATTATTCCATATGATACTATTTATGACGTTAACCTTAAAGGAAACAGTATAATCGGTTATAGAATTAATATAAATAATAAATATTTAACTACCTTTACCTCATCAAACAAGAATCAAGTACAAAACATAGTATTATTTTTAAAAAACAGAATAAAATTTAATTTTAATAGTTAGGAGGTTTTACCTTTTGATAAGAAATAAATATCACATTCAAATCCTATTAGTTATCACCTTGTTTAGTTTTTATTCATGTAGATCTATGGCTCCATTTATGAAAAATAAGGTAGATAATTCAACTAGAACCTTTTCAGCAGATATATATAGAGATATTATGGGAGTCCCTCATATTTTTGGAAAAACAGATGCTGACGCTGTCTTTGGACTTGCATACGCACATGCTGAGGATGATTTTAAAACTATTCAAGACCTTCTACTGGGTGCTAGGGGTATGCTTGGTGCGAAGTATGGAGTGAAATTTTCACCCGTTGACTACTATGTAGAACTTATTGGTGTTTGGGAAGATATAAATAACCGCTATGATGATGAAATTCCTGAAAATATTAAGCTTATTTGTGAAGCATATGCACAGGGCATAAATAAATATGCATTTGAACATCAACAAGAGATTGAAAATGAATTATTTCCGATCAAGGGAAAAGATATCATTGCTGGATGGATGTATCAAATTCCTTATTTATACGGTATAGAAAAAGTTTTAGGTAAATTATTTGAAAGTAGTAAACCAAGATTTTCTTCAGCTAAAACTTCTCAGAATAATGATTTTGATCCTCTTAATATTGATTTAATTGGTAGTAACGTTATTGCTGTCGCACCAAATAAGTCTGAGGATGGATATACTAGGCTTTTATTAAATACACATCAACCATGGAGCGGTCCGACAGCATGGTATGAAGCTCATATACATAGTGAAGATGGCTTAAATATGACTGGAGGCCTATTCCCTGGATCTCCTTTAATTAATCATGGTCACAATGAAAATATTGGTTGGTCTTTTACTTCTAATAGTCCTGATTTGATTGATATTTATGAATTACAAATAAATCCGTTAAATGAAAATCAATATCTTTATGATGGAGAATGGAAAAATTTAGATTCCAGAGAAATAAAGTTAAAAATGAAGATTTTCGGGCCTTTTAATTGGGCAGTCAAAAAGAAAGTATATAAATCTATTCATGGACCTGTATTGAAACAATCGCATGGCACGTACGCAATAAAATATGCAGGGATAAATGAAATGAGAACTGTAGAGCAGTTTTATAGAATGAATAAATCAAAAAACATGAAAGAATTTAAAAGCGCTATGGAAATGCAGGCTCTGCCTATGTATAATACTGGTTATGCTGATAAAGAAGGAAATATCTTTTATGTATATAATGCACTAATACCAAAAAGAAGTAAAGGCTATAACTGGAGACAAATTGTTCCAGGCAATACATCTAAGACTAATTGGAATGAATATATAAAATTTCAAGATCTCCCTCAGACAACGAATCCAACTTCTGGATATTTTCAAAATTGTAACGCCAACCCGTTTTTAGCGACTGGCTCATATGATAATATAACCTCAAAGGGCATAACCAAAGATGCTGGAATTGAAACTCATCAAACAAATAGATCGCTTAGGGCTATAAAGCTTTACGGAGAAGATAGTAAAATTAGCAGAGATGAATTCTACAATTATAAGTTTGATAATCAGTACGAAAATAATTCAGTTATGGCTTTTGCTATAAAAAAGTTCATTGAAGAATTTAAAACAGAGGATTTAGAATTATTAGCGGCTGTTGACTTACTAAAAAATTGGAACTTACGAACAGATTTTGATAATAAAGCTGCTGCATTAGCAATTCTTACATTTCCCCTTAAATTTGATATTTCAAACTATAAGCATGATCTTGCTCAAATTACTAAAAATTTAAAAGAGTCTATTTCTAAATTAAAAAGTAGTTTTGGAAGATTTGATGTTCCTCTTGGAAAGGTTCAGCGTCTAATAAGAGGCGATGCCAGCTATCCCCTTGATGGTGGTCCTGGAAATATGAGAGCTATATATTCAACTTGGGAAAATGGTAGGATGGTTGCAAAAGTTGGTGACTGCTATGTTCAAATAGTTGAGTGGAGTCCAGAAGGAGAAGTAAGCGCAAAATCAATTCATCAATTTGGATCTAGTACGAATGATAAAAATTCAAAATTTTTTAATAATCAATCAATATTATTTTCAGAGAAAAAAATGAAACCAGTTTGGAGTAATCTCAATGATATTAAAAATAATCTTCATTCTAGCTATACGGTAACATCAAATAAATAAATGAAATTATATATGATTTTAAATACAACCAGTAACTAGGATTAATAGAGACGAGGTGTGTTTGGTAGTTTTATTGTTTGTGTAATTATAAAAACAAAATGTTCATATATAGATTATATAATAATTATGTCTTTTTATTCTGCTAATTATTACTTTATTTAACCACTATCTTTAAATATTGTTACTAAATCAGTTTGGGATTAAACTTTGAAGGGAAATTGATATTATGAAAACCGGTCGTAATGAAATATGTCACTGTGGAAGTGGAAAAAAGTTTAAACAATGCCACCAATTAAGAAAAAATAGCCAATCTACTCAATTGCTGTACCTTGCTTTTATTTCAATGGCTATTGTTACTACTTTTTTCTTTGGTAACGAAATCTTTAAACCTACTGATACTTCATCGAGTTTATCACCAAAACCTTTTTCGATTGAAAATACACAAACATTAAAAAGACCTAAAGGTGATGCCCCTCCTGGTAAAATATGGTCAGTTGAACATGGGCATTGGCATAATAAAAATAATGAAAACACGCATTAAAAGCTTGTGAAACGTATTCAATTAATAAAAATGGTGTTCCATGGATAGAAAACTAGCAACTATTTTTGCCTCAGATGTAGTAGGCTTTAGTAAAATGATGGGTATAGATGAAGTCAATACATTAAAGATCCTTAAAGAGAGAAGGAAAGTGATTGATAACATCATTGATGATCACGGGGGAATCATCTTTGGCAGTGCAGGGGATAGTGTAATTGCAGAATTCGCTAGTCCAATAAAAGCTGCTCAAGCTGCAGTAGACACTCAATTAAAAATGAAAACTATGAATCATGGACAAGATGATTCTGAAACTATGATTTTTAGAGTCGGTATTAATATAGGTGATGTAATGGTTGCAGATAATAACTTATTTGGAGATGCCGTCAACATAGCTGCAAGACTCGAAGCAGCGGCAAAGCCATCAGGTATTTGTGTGTCTCAAACTGTCTTTGATATGATTAACCGTAAAATTATGGTATCGTTTGAGGATGCTGGTCAATTAGATTTAAAAAATATTGAATTCCCAATTAAGGCTTTTCATGTATTGGAAAATAAAGGAACCCCTAGATTTACTCAAGATTCTGAGAAGATACAAAAAGAAGTAAAAGTAATAGAACCCGGATCTGTTGCCGTAATGATGTTTAAAAATTTAAGTAATGATGAAGAACAAGAATATTTTTGTGAAGGTTTTTGTGAAGATCTTCTTTCCATGCTTTCAAGATTTAATAAGCTTGTTGTCATATCGAGTCATGCTAGTTTCGCTTATAAGGATAAAAATAAAGATTTTTCAGAAATCGGGAAAGAACTTGGTGTTAAATATGTTATCAATGGAAGCGTAAGAAAATTAGGGAAAAAAATGAGAATAAATGCGCAACTTGTTTCTACCGAAAATAAAACATCGTTATGGACAAACAATTATGACTTGTCTGTTGATGAAGTATTCGACGTTCAAGATCAAATAGCAGAGCAGATTGTTTCTACTATTGTTGGTAGAGTAGAATCAGATGCTTTAGAGTCTATTAAATCAAAAAGACCTGAAAATATGGGAGCTTATGAGTTGGTTTTAAAAGGGTTAGATTATGCTAGAAATGGGAATGTAATTAAAGAAAATACTGAAAATGCTGTGAAGTTTTTTGAGAAAGCTATAGATCTTGATCCTAGCTACGCTCGCGCTCATGCATGGAGGGCATGCTCACTGGGAAATTTATCTGATTGGGAAACTAAACCGAATCCAGAATTATTTAAATCTGCAATTGCATCTGCTTATAAAGCATTAGAACTAGACTCCAATGACCCTGAAGCTCATCGAGTCATGGGATCTATAAAATTCTTTTTTGAAAAAGATTTTGAATTAGGAGTTTATCACCTCGAAAAAGCTACAGAACTATGCCCAAGTGACGTTTATATTATTTCCAGGTATGTATTAGTTTTAATCTATACTGGTGAGATAGAAAGCGCACTAAATAAGCTTAACAGAGCTACAAGGTTAGACCCATTTTCTCATGATATTTTATATGTAGAAGAAGGAATGTGTTATTTTTGGCTTGAAAGTTATGAGAAAGCTTTAGAAAGCTTTAGAAAAGTAAAGTTAATGCAACAGAATTTATTTTATTTGTCCGCATGTTATTTCAAACTTGGTGTTATTGATAAAGCGATGGAAAGCTTGAAAGAGGCTGAGGTAGTTTCAGGTTTTGATGTTGATACTTTTATTAAATCACTTCCGTATACAAAACCTAAAATGATGGATTTTTTCAATTCTTGTTTTCCTAAACAATCTTAAGAGAACCTTTCTTTATTTATCAAAATACTGTGATTAATTAATGAACTATTTATTTTTTTCCTAAAATGATTCAGGATCCAAATGCGATATTCATTTATGTTATTACTTTAATAGGTTTAATACATTACCTAAAGTCGATAAGCGCTTTAAAAAAAGTTTTTAAATACGCTCCTCCAATAATATGGATATACTTTTTGCCAATGCTAAGCTCAGGTATTGGAATAATCCCAACTGATTCCTCTCTTTATTCGTGGACTTCAAAATACTTATTGCCTCCAGCTCTTATATTATTGCTACTATCTTCAAATGTAAAAATTCTTTCTACTCTTGGCTCTAAAGCTATTGGTACAATGCTTTTTGGCACATTGGGTATAGTCTTAGGCGGTCCTATATCCCTACTTATATTCGGAAGCTTTTTACCGGAGGATGCTTGGATGGGTTTAGCGGCATTATCGGGTAGTTGGATAGGTGGAAGTGCAAATATGGTTGCTATTGGTAAATCTATTGGAACCAGCGATAATCTTTTTGGAAATATGATTGTTATTGATACTGTTGTTGGGTATGGTTGGATGGGAATTGTAATTTTAATATCAGGCCATCAAAAAAGGATAGATAAATGGAATAATGCTGATACTCGTATCATTGATGAATTAAATATAAAAATGAATACAGAGGATTTAAAGCGACCTACATCTTTTAACGATTTATTAACAATTGTAGTTGTTAGCTTATTTTTCGGGCTCTTTTCTTTGGAATTGGGAAAATTGATACCCGATCTAGGAAAAGTAATTACTAGTTTTGGATGGACTATAATTTTAGTTTCACTAATTGGCATTTCTTTATCTTTCACTCGGTTGTCGGAATTGAATAATGCAGGGGCATCCCATGTCGGAAATTTATTTTTATACATACTATTAGGTACAATTGGAGCAAAAGCAAACATTACACAAATTGCAGATCTTCCTTATTACATTGCCGTAGGTGTATTTTGGATATTCATTCATGCAATAATCTTATTTTTTGGTGGTCGTTTATTAAGAGCTCCAATGTTTTTGATTGCAACAAGTAGTCAAGCAAATATTGGTGGTGTTGTAAGCGCACCAATTATTGCAACTGTTTATAAAAAGTCTCTTGCCCCAGTAGGTTTATTAATGGGTGTAATTGGTAACATAATTGGTATTTATGCAGGTTTATTTACAGCTTGGCTACTTTCCTTAGTTGGAGGAATATATTATTAAAATAAAAATTTTGATAATTTTTCATTTTTCATTTTTTTTATTAAAATGTTCTAGTGTCGATACAGCTGACACAATTTACTTCAATGGTAATATCTATACTGGTAGCAAAGAGGACACAAGGAAAAACTATATATCAACAAAAAATAATCTTATCCTAGAATTAGGCATTGATAATTACAATCACTTGATAGGAAGTAGTACTAAACTTATTGATTTGAAGAATAATTTTTTACTCCCCGGTTTTATTGATAATCATACTCATTTCATTTATGGGGGAACAACCTTAAATAACATAAGTCTTCAAAACTCGGTCACAAAAAATGATTTTATAGATTCTTTCAAACAATACATTTCAAATATTAATAACGGTCAATGGATACAAGGTGGTAATTGGGACCATGAAAACTGGGGTGGTGTAATACCTAACAAGTCTTGGATAGATAGTCTTACAAATAATTTCCCAGTTCTTGTAAGTAGGGTAGATGGCCACATGGCCCTTGCGAACTCAAAAGCATTAGAAAAAGCAAATATAAATGAAAATACACCTAACCCTGTTGGAGGTGAAATTGTAAAAGATATAAATACTGGAATGCCAACTGGTATACTTAAAGATACAGCAATTGATATTGTTCGAAAATTGATTCCAAAGCAGTCACATTCTGAACAAGACAGTATTTTAAAAACTTCTATGAATTACGCATCGTCTCAAGGAATTACTCAAATTCATGATATGGCGACCTGGGATGACTTGCAAACGTTTAGAAGAAACAAAAATAAATTAACCTTAAGGATAAAAGCTTATACATGGTATGAGGATTGGGAAAAGATAATTGACTTGATTGATAAACATGGAATAGGAGATAATATATTGAGGTGGGATGGTATAAAGGCAATGATAGATGGTTCTCTTGGATCTCGAACCGCATGGATGCACAATCATTATCTTGATGATAAAAACACAAATGGTATCATGCGTATAAAAGATACCAATAGCTTTAAGGATATGATAAAAATTTTAGATAAAAAAGGTATTCAATTAGCAATCCATGCAATAGGAGATAAAGCAAATGATTGGATTATAAATCAATCTATGAATTTGAATAAAATCAATGGCATGAAAGACAGAAGAATACGCATTGAGCACGCTCAACATTTAACGAATGATGCAATAGGAAAAATTGTAAACAATAACATAATTCCATCAATGCAGCCTTATGGTTGCATTGATGATACGAGATGGATGCATAAACGAATTAGTAGTGATTTGATGTCAAGAACTTACATTTTTAAAACATTTATAGATGAAAATGTTAACTTGACTTTTGGATCTGATTGGGATGTCACGCCGTTAAACCCATTACTTGGAATTTATGCTGCTGTTACAAGAAAAACTCTTGATGGCAGCAACCCAGAAGGGTGGAATCCAGAACAAAAATTAACTGTCGAGGAAGCAATAGCTTGCTACACGAAGAATAATTCGTACGCAGTATTTAGTGAAGACAAATTAGGAGTTTTACAAAAAGGCATGTTTGCGGATTTTGTGGTCTTATCGAACGATATAACATCTATTAAAGTCGACGATATATTAAAAACAAGAGTTCTTAAAACCATTTATAATGGCAAAGAGGTTTATAGAGCTTTTAATTAGTCTGTCTAAATTAATTTTATGTTTATACATACAGATCTTCAGCCTCATTTAATTTTTCTGTTGATATTGCTAACACTTAGTTGGAGTTTTGCTACCTGGCTTACGATTCAAAACAAAAAGCGATATTCCGAACTGGTACCACAAATTGTATGGCTTTCTAAACATGGTTTATTGATAGGAACTTTTATAATGATTATTAATCTTTGGTTTTTATCATTGTTTTATGAAGATTTAAAATCATCTATGACAATAATTTTCGTTTTGATTATTATTGGGCTTGGTAGTTATTTGGCTAAATATTTTGAATGGCTAGTGTTTGTCCAACATGTAAAAGAAGGTTTTTGGAAATCTAAATTAAATATCTATTTTAAAAATAATTACGGAAATGGGCTCGGGCCACGTAGCACACAAATGGTTTTAAAAAGCATGATTCCAAACTGGTGGGTTCAAATACTACCGAGTCATTATCAACTTGAAATAAAAGAAGCAATGAAAAATATTACTGAAAGGTCAAACGATTATGCATTAAAAAGAGAAAAAATAAATTAACTATTTCTGGAATTTATATATTTTACCTTCTTTCATTACGAAAACGACTTTTTGAAGTGCTGTTATATCTTTAATAGGGTTTCCTTCAACAGCTATTAAATCTGCTAATTTTCCAGATTCTACAGACCCTAACTCATCGCTAATACCTAGCATTTCTGATGGGATAATAGTTGCTGATCTAATTGCTTCCATTTCAGACATACCACCTTTTACCATATATAAAAACTCCTGTGCATTATCACCATGATAAGAGACTCCTGAATCTGTTCCGAAAGCAATCTTGATACCGAATTTATAAGCAGTAGTAAAAGTATTTAATAATCTAGGTCCAATCTCTAATGCTTTTGGTACAATGACAGGGGGATAATAACCACTTAATTTTGCTTTTTCAGCCACAAACATACCTGCAGATATTGTCGGCACATAATACGTTCCATACTTTTTCATCAAAGCTAAAACTTCGCCGTCCATTATGGTACCATGTTCTATTGAATGAACGCCTGCTCTAATAGCCCTTTTCATACCTTCAGGTCCATGTGCATGAGCAGCAACATGCATATCATAATCTTGAGCAGTTTCCACGATAGCCTTAATCTCTAATTCGGTAAACTGTGGGTTTTTACTATTCTTAGCTACACTTAAAACACCACCAGTTGCAGTAATTTTTATTAAATCAGCACCATTTTTATATCTTTGACGGACTGCTTTTCTTGCATCGCTGGGGCCATTAATAACACCATCTTTAGGTCCTAAATCTGCTGAAAAATTCATATTTAGTCCACTAGAAGGGTCCGCATGCCCTCCAGTTGTCGCAATTGATTTACCAGCACTGAAAATTCTTGGACCATCTACATAACCAGCATTTATGGCATCACGCAAGCTATTACTAATAACTCCTCCAAGCTCTCTAACAGTGGTAAAACCAGCCATAAGTGTTTTTTCTGCATACGGTATAGATCTATATGCATATTCATCAAGGTCCATGTAAAACTTTTCCAAATAACTTTTTGGACTACTTTGACCTGATAGATGAGTGTGCATGTCCATCAATCCAGGTAACACTGTAAACTCTTTTAATGATATTAAGCTATCTTTAGGCCCAGGCTGTACATGTCCTCTCAATATTGATTGTATTGTGTTACCATTAATAACAATGGTCACCATTTCTATTGGAATCTCTGTAATACCATCAATAAGCCTGCCGGCTTGAATATATGTCTTCTGACAAATAACAAAGCTAGTCAAAAGCACAACTAGGATAGTATTTTTTATTTTACTCATGCCTAGAAGGTATAAATACAATTTTATTAAAAATAATATTATTTAATTTAAACTATGGATTCAGACTTTCAAATGCCACTCATTTTAGATGGCGCAATGGGCACTGCCCTAATGATGAGAGAAATAAAAGCTCCATTGCCATTATGGTCTGCTGCTGCCAACTATGAAAACTTTAATGAAGTAGTATCAATTCATAAAGAATATATTAAAAGCGGATCTAATATAATCACTACTAATTCGTTTAGATCTACTCCCAGAACTTTTAGAAAGGCTGGCTACAGTAAATCTGATGCAATTATTAAAAGTGAACAGTCACTTATATTGGCTATAGAAGCTGCTAACATAGCCAGAAAGGGAAGAAGTGTTTTAGTTGCAGGATCATTAGCACCATTAGAAGATTGTTACGAACCAAGCGATTTTCCAGGTAAAAATATAGCAAAAGATGAATACAGTCATTTAATTAATATATTCAATCATCAAGCCGTTGATCTATTACTATTTGAAACGATGGGCAATTTTCAGGAAATTAAGACGCTATTGGAAATTGATATTAATCCAAACAAAAAAAAGTGGCTAAGCATAGTCTTGAAAAATGAAAATCAAATTCTTGATGGTACAGATATTATAGATGTAATTAGGCTAGCTTATAATAATTCAGTTGATACCTTGCTTATAAACTGCTCGACAATTCAAAACACCCTTAGAGCAATACCAACAATAAAAAGACATTGGCCGGGCAAGTGGGGTGTCTATCCAAACTTAGGCGAGAAAATGCCAACAAAAGATGGTTATATTGACCGTAAAATAAATGATGTAGATATAGCAGAACAATTAATGTTTGCAGTCAACGAAGGCACTAGTGTTCTTGGTGCTTGTTGCGGCTCCACTCCTGATACAATTAATATCATTACTGAAAACCTTAAAAATAGTAGAAATAGATAGCTAGATTTGATTTCAATGAAACGTTATTATTTAATCAGAATTGCTATATTTTTCACTTTTTTCGTTACAATGGCTTTTGGCCAAAATAAAAAAGAAATTCAAATTATCAAATTTCTAGAATCTCGATATAGCGCAGATATTGACTCAGTTCGCCTTTTTCTTGACAATAATTTTATATATTATCATTCTCCATACGTTGGTTTAGGTATAACTACAGAAATGACAAAACTGGGGTTATTAATTAAATCCGTATCCCCTTTTATGAAAACAACTAACATGCTAAAAAAAGGTGATGTAATACTTGAAGCAGATAATTATAAACTAAACAATAATAAAGGAAACGACTATTTTAAAAGAAGAACAAATGGTGCGGCTGGTGACTCTATAAAAATAATATTCAGTAGAAATGGTGATTCTATATCGACCTTAGTATTTTTAACAAAACAGCAGCTCCAACAACGTTCGGATAAATTTATTGATGATATAAAAAGTTATGGTGATAGGTGGTTTGATTACGAATTGAGTATAATTGATATTTTTTCAAAAAAAGACAGGTTTGTTGTCCATTACAGCTGGGAGGGAAGCCTAGTTGAAGAAGGGCCTAATTATAGTTTTAGAGCAATAGAAATAATTAAAACATCTCGAAAAACTAATAAAATAGTTTCAATTGAGGCCACTTGGACGGAAAAGCAATTCATTGATCAATTTAACTAATATTATGAATAGCATTAACCATTTCGGAATGAATTACGTCATTTGATACAAGTATTTCATTATCAAAAATTGAAAATTTTTCTCCTTTAAGATTTGTTAGCTTTGCACCAGCTCTTTTAGCAATTAAAGCGCCAGCAGCCAAATCCCAGGGCTTAACATCAAATTCCCAATACCCATCGACTTTTCCAGATGCAGTATGACATAAATCAACAGCCGCTGCTCCTGATCTTCTAACTCCTTGTGTTAAATCTGTAAATTTTTTAAATAATTGCATATTAAAATTCCAATTATGTCCATGGTCATATCCAAAACCAGTCACTAAAAGACTATTAATAAGGTTTTTATTTTTTGAGACCTGAATAATATCATCATTACAATAAGCCAAACTAGTATTTGTCGCAAAATATATATTATTCATAGGCAACTCAACCACTACACCAACAATAGTTTCGTTTTCGTGCATCAAGGCTATAGAAACTCCGTAGCAGGGGTAACCATGTACAAAATTTGTAGTACCATCAAGCGGGTCAATGATCCAAGTAAAGTTAGAAGATTTCAATTTTTTTCCAGATTCCTCTGCTAAGAAACTATGATCCGGGAATCTTGAACTTATTAATTCTATAATCTTTTTTTCAGAATCAATATCCGTTTGAGTAACAAGATCTGTTAAGGCTTTATATGTTTTAACAGAAGTATTATAGGATGAATTGATAACCGCCGCCGCCGATTTTGCAGCAAAAATTGCCGTTTCTAGAAAAATATGATTATCTTCTTTATTCATTATATGCTTTGAAATATTCTTGAGTCATTTTTTTCAATGCTCCAGTAAGAAAAATTATTGATATAAGATTAGGGAATGTCATAAATCCAAGTGCAGCATCACCGAACGCCCAAACAGTTTCTATTCCAGCATTTGCGCCTATAAAAACAAAAAGGATATAGATCAAGCGGTACCAATATATAGCCTTTTCACCAAAGAGATATTCTGTTGCTCTATCACCATAAAAAGACCAACTAATAACGGTAGAGGTTGCAAATAATAATACAGATAGAGTAATTATTTTATCTCCATAATTAAAAAGCCAACTTAAACCATTTTTGAAAGCGAATGATGTAAGGAGACTTCCATTTATTAAATCTGTACCTCTAAAACTACCTAATGTTATTGCACTGTTATATTCTTCTATAGAACTAGCAGAAATACTTACATAAAATTCAGTATGTTTCCATGCACCAGTACAAAGAATTACTAACCCAGTTAAAGTACAAATTATAATAGTATCTATATAAGGTCCCAACATTGCTACAGCACCTTCACGAACGGGGAAATTTGTTTTTGCTGCAGAATGTGCAATAGCAGCACTTCCTTGACCAGCTTCATTAGAATAAAGACCTCTTTTGATACCCATTAACATAGTATTTAACATTGTCATTATTGCACCACCACCAGCACCAATAACAGTAGCAGTAGGATTGAAAACACCATTATAAATAAGTGAAAAAGCCTCACCAATTTTGTCAGAATGATAAACAAGGACTAGAACAGAGGCAAATACATAAATCACTGCCATAATTGGTGCTAGGTAGCCAGTAACTTGACCAATCCTTTTTATACCACCAATAATTACTGCACCTACAACAGAAGCTAAAATTATACCAATAAATACTTGCTGAAAATTGAAAGTTATAATACCAAATAAAGATCTGTCTAAGGTTAAAAAATGATCTGATCCAAGAAGTTGCACAGATTCAGAGAAGATTTGATCTGAGATTGTAAAAGATTGAATAGCATTACCAGTTGCAAAAGAACAAATTATAGCAAAACCTGCAAACGCAATTGCTAACCATTTCCATTTTTTACCCATTCCGTTTTCAATCGTATACATAGGTCCACCTGCGGTAAAACCACTAGAGTTTATTTCTCTATATTTTACAGATAGTGTGCACTCCGCATATTTTAGAGTGGTTCCAAAAAAGGCAGTAATCCACATCCAAAACAATGCACCCGGTCCACCGTAATACATCGCCGTAGCGACACCTGCAATATTCCCAACACCAACAGTTGCAGAAAGAGCGGTTGTTAATGCCTGGAAATGGTTTAAATCACCTTTATCATCTGGATTATCGTACTTACCAGCGGTAACATTAATTCCATGTTTTAAATACTTTAATTGAGGAAAACCGAGTCTTACAGTAGCAAAAATTCCTGTTCCTACTAAAGCCAATACCATTAAAGGGATTTTCCTAATATTCGGAAAACTCCAAACTTGTTCAAATAATTCAACACCGAAAGCGTAAAGCAAAAATGTTACTATTGCAAAAAAAACTACCCCAGATCGTTTTCTGTCCATTGTTATACCTAATGTTTCTTTAAAATTAAGAACTTATATTATAATAAAGACTTGGGAACGACAATCAAGAAATTAAATTTTATAACTAAGGTAAAAATAATATCCAAAATTTAAATAAAATTATTTGCGGAGTTGATGAAGTAGGGAGAGGTTCATTAGCCGGTCCAGTAGTTGCAGCCGCTGTGATTTTACCAAATAAACATTATATTGTTGGACTTAATGATTCAAAAAAGTTAAGTGCAAAAGAAAGAATTAAATTATCAATAAAAATCAAAAGAATAGCTATCAGCATAGGCATCGGGTCAGTAGGAGCTTCTATAATAGATAGTGTTAATATAAGAAACGCCACTATTCAAGCAATGGAGGATGCGATAAAAAATTTAAAAAAACGACCTGATTTAGTTTTAGTTGATGGATTAGATAAACTAGAAATTAATCTACCTACTAAAAATATTATTAGAGGAGATAGCTCAGAAGAATGTATTATGGCTGCTTCAATATATGCTAAAGTAAACAGAGATAAATTAATGGAAAATTATGCACTCCAGTATCCTAATTTTGGTTTTGAAAACAACAAAGGTTATGGAACTAAGTTTCATTTAAATGCATTGAAGAACCACAATCCATCGCCGTTACATAGACTATCTTTCAAGCCTATGAAAAATAAAAAAAGTAGAATCTTATAATAAATGACAGGTTTAAATTCTCAACGTTCTATCGGTTACACATTGAAATAATTGTTTAAATTTTTAGAAAATTTTATAAATTAATTATAGAAAAATGATATTATTAGGTTACGAAATAAAAAATAAAGCACTGGCAGCTTTAGGGACATTTATCCTTATTTATTCTCTTTTTTTAAATGATAAATATGGTATGCCCTCAAAAATATTTCTAGGTGCAATTGGATTTGCATTTGTTGGTTTAAGCACAGGAAATCAAAAGTTCTTATCTGAATTAAAAGCAATTATTATAATTGTCTTAATTGCTCTGTCAGTTAAAGTGACTCTACTCGAAGCATACATTGTACCTACTGGTAGTATGGAAAAAACAATTATGACTGGAGATTTTTTGATTGGTAGTCGTTTTGTATATGGCCTTAGAACTCCTGAATGGGTAGGAATTCCATATACCGATATTGGAGTTTTTATTCCTTCTTTTCAACTACCAAAATTTAAAGTCCCAGAAGTTGGCGATGTATTAATTTTTAAATATCCCAGAGATAAATACGTTAAGTACGTAAAAAGGTGTATTGCAGGCCCGGGTGATACAATTAAGATTCATCATAAACAGGTATATATAAATGGCGTTCTAACAGATCTTCCTAAAAACTTCGTTTTTTCCCAAAAGGAAATCCCAATATCAATGAAACAACGAGAAATATATTTGAGTTCTGAAACTAATATTAATAAGGATAATATGGGGCCAATAGTGATACCAAAAAAAGGTGATAAGTTTGATATTAATACTAATACCAATTGGCGTGAATTGCTTCCTATAATGATGATGGATGGGAATACAGCTAAACTTGTAAGTGAATCCAAATCATATGATTTTACACTTCAAGACCCATTTGAGTTGCATAGAAGAAAAGACCATCCTTCTGTTTTTGAACCCTACTTTGGTTGGGGAGAAGGTAATTTAATTACGCCTTGGTCAACAAAAATTTTAGATAGTCATTTTGAGTTTTTAGAAGTTAATGGTAAGCCAGTTAAAGAGTTGAAGGTGTATGAAGTAAAACAAGATTATTATTGGGCAATGGGCGATAATAGAGATGACAGTCTAGATTCAAGATATTGGGGACTTATTCCAGAAAAATTTATTCTTGGAGAGGCCTTATTTGCATATTTCTCTTTGGATTTAAGAACATGGATTCCAAGATTGAATAGAATAGGTACACTGATAAACTAGAATTTTTGTGCGCGCATTATTTACTCTTTTAATAATTTCGCTTGGCTCAATTAAGATTTCAACCTGCCCTGAGCCACCGCGGATGAATATAAACTTTCAATATAACGGCTCAATCAAAGATATCATGCCAACTATCAAAGAATACCTAGAAAGTCAAGAATACGATATTATTCATTATGCTCCTGAATCTGGGTTCATATTAACTGATTATAAGCTGTTTAAACTGAATACGGGAAAGGTTTTTTTAGCTCTATCAATTAATATCAATGATCTAGTTGTGGTTGTTGGTATGGGAAAATATGAAATTGTAACATCTGGAATAGGTAATCCTGATGATATTTTAAAGATGAAAACTGTTGATAAATTACCATATCGATTGCAGAAAAAAATATTTCTTCCTATAGTAGATGGTCTTGAAAAGAGAGGATTAAAGCTAATAAAAACTAGGAGATGATTACAGTTTTATAGAATTATTAAATTTTATAAAAATAATCTCCCATAAATACATTCGTTTATATAAATTTACAGTCTATTGTGAGTATAGAGTTTAACAATCAGGATAGTCGATTAGGCTATCTAAACGAAAAGCTGGATGACCTGCTTGAAGGAATTAATTCTTCCTATGGAGAAGAATTATTTAATGAACTGGTTATGAGGCTCGACAGAACCATTAATGATTTTAATGATGAAATCAGTCAACTAACTGAGGCTGTAAAAGGCAATTCTGATAAGAGAGCTGAAATTATCCATACTTTAATGGAAGGTAATGATTCAATAACTAATGAATCAAACACTCAAGAGGGTCAAGAACAATCATCAAACCTAGATTCTGAAATTATGAGTGAATGGGAAAAGCGACTTGAAGGTTTAAAGTAGCATTAAAATAAAGGAAATAAAAATTGAGAAATGCGGATAAAATTATTATTGGGTTACTTCTTGTTCTTATTGTTGGGGCTGGATATTTTCAGTATTTAGCGGATGAGCTAAATAAAAGAATGGATGAAATCAATACAATCGATCAAATGCTAGTAGACAAAGTTGAAGATAAATTTACTGATAGTCTTAGACAATACAACTTAAGATTTATTGGAAGAGGTAAACACCTTCAAAAAGCACAATTGGATATCATTGGTAATACTGACCTGATAATCAAAAATACCGATTCATTACTCAGCTTAATTGATGATGTAGACTTTAAGTTAGATAACTTTATAAGAGAGACTGGGAGAAATTTTAAGAATGTAACAAATGATCTTGAAGATTTGTCTGACGAAGTACGTAGTAGCGCTAGACGAACAAAACAAAAACTTGCAGACTTGGAACAGTCAAAAGAGCAATTGACTAAAGATTTAACGGAGATTAAGTCTCTTCCAAGCATTATAAAAGGCATTCAAAAAATGAAAGAAGAAGCAGCCAAGGCGGCAGAAAAATAAACTTTCAACAAACATTAATTATTTCACAAAAAAAAAGGAACTCTCAGAGTTCCTTTTTTTTGTTTTATGATGTTCCGTTAGATACTATTTATTGATGAATAACATAAATAAGAGCATTTTATATATAGCCTATTTTTTTATTGTTATAATAGTTGGATCAATTGGTTTCTATTACATCGGTGATGATAATTGGACTGTAATTGACAGTATATATATGACAATTATTACTTTATTTTTTGTTGGATTTTCAGAAGTTCACCCACTATCTGAGTTCGGACGATTGTGGGCTATTCTTATAATTTTTTTAGGTGTTGCTGGTATCGGAATGCTTTTTTCAAGCATGCGAGACATTATTATTTATTATAATAACTATCGGAGAATTTTAATGATGAATAAAATTAAAAATTTTAGCGACCATTTTATTATTTGTGGTTACGGTAGTATGGGTGCTGTTATTGCTGATGAGCTAGATAAAAGTGGATTTAAATTCATTATAGTTGAAAAGAACGATAATTAAGTAGAAGTCATTCGCGAAAAAGGCATGCTTTGTATCCATGAAGATTCAACACTTGATCAGATTCTTCAATCTGCATCTGTCTCAAAAGCGCGAGGTATAGCTGTTGCTCTTAATAATGATCACGATAATCTTTTTGTTACAATGTCTATTAGGACATTAAATCATTAAGCTTTTTTACTTAGTCGCTGTTCAAATGATCAAAATAAGTCAAAACTTATTAGGTCAGGAGCTAATAAAGTTATAAACCCGTATATAAGCGGTGGATTTAGAATGGCAGAAATTCTAAATAGACCAGAGATTGAAGACAGCTTTTCTGTTGATGGATATAAAAATCAATATTTCAATCTTAATATTGACGAAATTTCAATTAGTAAAATCCCAGCATTCATTGGAAATAGTATTGCTGAGACCAAAATTAAAACAAAATATCATATAGTCGTTGTTTGCATAATTAATCCTTCTAAAAACAGCATTATTAATCCAAATTCAGATTATGTTTTTTCCGAATTTGATAGAATTATGCTAATAGGGGATACAGATAATCTTGAAAATCTTGATGATTTTGCATCTAACGAGACATCTAAATGGCATATAACATATATTATGTATAATAGAATATATATTTAATGTTAGCAAGTCTTAAAAATAAAACTTTTGGACTTATAGCCTGTATAACAGTTGCGATAACATCAATTCAACTATCTGAATATCTAGGAATACATTTACTAGAATTTGAAAAAAGTCCAATATCACCAATCATGATAGCTATTATAATTGGAATATCTTTTGCAAACTTCAACTCAATAATAATTAATGAACTTAAACCTGGTTTAGATTTTTGTATAAAAGTATTACTGAAAATTGGAATTATTTTATTAGGGATACGTTTAAGCCTGATTGATTTAATAAGTTATGGCTCTAAAGGGTTAATTGTCGTTATCCCGTGCATTGTCATTACTATATTATTAGTTCAGGTATTACGAAAAAGCCTTAATATATCAGAGAAACTATCATTGCTAATTGCGGTCGGCACCAGTATTTGTGGAGCTACAGCAATTGTGGCTTTAGCACCTTCAATTAAAGCTGAAAAATCAGAAATTACTTATGCAATTGCGAATATTACAATTTTTGGACTTTTTGCAATGTTTTTATATCCGATATTTGCGCATTTTTTATTTCCCCAAGATATTGTTTCAGCAGGTCTTTTCCTTGGTAGCTCTATTCATGAAACAGCTCAAGTAGCTGGATCTGCTATGATTTACAATGATCAATATGAAGAACCAAATATTATTGCTGTTGCAACCGTTACAAAATTAATTAGAAATACGCTTATGGTAATTGTTATACCCTATTTAGCTCATAAATCAATGTCTGTACAAGAAAAATCGTATAAAATATCTGCTATTTTCCCTTACTTTGTAATAGGTTTTATTGTTTTTGGTTGCATTAGATCATTAGGTGATTTTTACTTTCTTGATAATGAGATACATTTAGCTACTTGGAATAATTCAATAGTTTTTATTAAAAAAATTGCAGAATTCTTTTTAATCATTGCAATGGCTGCAGTTGGTTTTAATACTTCTTTTGATAATTTTAAAGAACTAGGTATAAAACCTTTTTATATAGGCCTTATTGCGGCAACGACTGTAGGGATTTCTAGCATTTTAATTATATCTATAATCAATAATATTAGCATTTAAATAACATTTTATTACTTAATAAAGTAAGTACTTATATACCCCAGTCCTTTTATTTTTATTTTTTCTCTTTTTTGAAATTTAAAACTGTCTGCAACTAGTGATTTTACTTCTTCACTTACTTGGATTTTACCTGGGAGACTAGTTGATTCCATCCTGCTTGCCATATTTACTGCAGAACCCCAGAGATCATAAGCAAATTTATGCTTCCCAATTACTCCCGTTACTACATCACCACAATGTATCCCTATTCTTAATTGGATGTCCATTTTTTCTGTTTCATTGTTAAGAACATCAATTTCTGTTATCATTTCTTTTGCCATTTCGATTAAATTTTTTGATGATTTTAGTGATTCACTGTTTAATCCTCCGACAGCAAAATAACTATCTCCAATCGTTTTAATTTTTTCTATTTTAAATTTTGAGGATAAATCATCGAAACAAGAAAAAATTTTATTTAATATTACTACTAGTTCATTGGGTTTTAATTTTTTAGACTGTGGTGTAAAATCAACAATATCTGCAAACAAAATTGAAACACCTTTATGCTTGGTAGCTATATTTGTTTCTCCAGATTTCAATCTATATGCTATATCTTCTGGAAGGATATTAAGTAATAAGTTTTCTGACTTTTCCTGTTCTTCAGCTAGTTTTTTCATCAAAACCTTTTCTTTATCTCTAAGGTGTTTCTTTTCAATGCACGATGAAATTCTGGCATCAAGTATTGACTTGTCAAAAGGCTTTGTAATATAGTCATCAGCACCATTTTCAATACATCTATATATACTATCCGTGTCGTCCATGGACGATATCATAATTACAGGTATTTCAAAGTAGCGTTTATCATTTTTCAAATATTTTAGAACCTCAAAACCATTCATTTCAGGCATAACAATATCTAATAAAATCACATCTATTTGATTTCTATCAATGCTCAAACGCAGGAGAGCATCTTTACCATTGTTCGCTATAAAAACCTCATGACCTTTTTTCGTTAGTCTTTTATCAAGAAGATCAGTATTGTTTTTATTGTCATCAACGGCCAAAATAGTCCCCGTCTCTTTAGGTTTTTTATCTTTTTGATCTAATGGAATTATACTATCAAGAACATCTTGCACCATGGAAAGATTTCCGTGGTTTAAATTTTGATCTCTTATTTTTTTAATATTTTTAGAATCAAAGCTTATTATACTTTTCAATTCCTCTTCTAACAACCTACCTGACTGTGTTATTTTATCAATATCAGTTTTAAAATTATCAATTGTAACACTGTCTGATTCTTCAATTAAAAGCTCAGAATATCCAATTATTGTATTTAGAGGAGTTCGGAGTGCTATTTCCATTTCTTTAGCCATTCCAGATATTGAATTTTCTGAATCGGCCAGTGCCTTATCACTGAATATTTCTTCAATGGATGATAATATATCATTACCAGCCTGATTTAGCTTCTTTATATCTGGTATCAAGCTAATAAAACCTTCATCTTCACAATCTTCAATTAACATTTCACTATAACCAAGAATAGCATTGACGGGGTTTTTAAGATTATGTCTTGCCTTCCCAAGAAAAGCATTTTGTGTTCTTTTATCCATTATAAAAGAGGGACTCTAAAAAATGATATTTTTAAATAAAATCTTTAATTTTCCCTAAAAGCCTTTTGAAATCAATAGGTTTAGTATCGTACTCATCAGCCCCAGCTTCGAGCGCTTTTTCTCTATCACCGGACATAGCATGAGCAGTAAGGACTATTATTGGGATGTCTCTAGTATTTTCTTCTGATTTAATTGTTGAAGTTGCTTCCCATCCATCCATTATTGGCAAACTCAAATCCATTAATATCAGATCAGGGTTTTCACTTTTTGACATATCTACACCTTTTTTACCATCTTCTGCCATTACTACCTCAAAACCTTTCCTCTCTAAACGCCTAGATAGCATATCTCTATTCATCTCGTTATCTTCAACAATTAATATTTTTGACATAAACCTAACTCCGTTTTTTTAACAGTTTAATTCTATTTCCAACTTCAGACATTAGTTCTTTTTTGCTGTAAGAACCTTTTTGCATTATCGCTTCAACATTCCCTTTTAGTCTTTTATGATCTGCACTAGTAAGGTCTTTTGCGGTTATAACCACAACTGGAATATCCAACCAATCTTTATTTTCTCTTAGTTTCTCTGCAAACTCAAACCCATCCATTTCTGGCATCATTAAATCAAGAAGAACTAAGCCAGGTTTTGAATCTTTTACTTTTTCAAGCCCTTCTTTACCATTGGTTGCTATTCTAACCTTGAAATCATGGCCCATAAGGCTCTTTTTTAACATTTCCCTTGTAGTATCATCATCTTCAACTATAAGTATCGTCTGCGAGGCCGATTCAATCTTGTGATTACTTAGAATATTTGAT
>Ga0233444_10001023_pt1 | contig 33268 bp, 51 predicted proteins | sample SI_124_October20_6_FD_182792 | JGI IMG/M metagenome (GOLD analysis project Ga0233444, IMG submission 182792) | Seawater microbial communities from Saanich Inlet, British Columbia, Canada - SI_124_October2016_10_MG | ecosystem: Environmental > Aquatic > Marine > Inlet | place: Canada: British... | reverse complement strand
TGCCCTTGTAGGAACCCACTTATGGCGTAGTCTTCCGGCAGATAGGGTTAAATTTAGGTTGCCTGACTCATCGAAGTCCTCTTCTTCGGCATACCAATAGAAAATGGTTGGCCTAACTTCTTCTTCTTCCGAAAGCCCTATCACCATATTTCCACCCAAGAGTCTTTCCACCATAAGACTAGCCCTTTAAAATCGAATATGCTATCTTGTCTGCTAGTTTATTGTAAGGATTCGAGGCGTGACCCCTAACCCATTGGAATGAAACAGAATAATCTTCGTCACAAAGTCTATCTATACTTTCTAACAACTTTAGCATCTGTAGAGAATCAGTCTTAGAATCACCAACACAGATATCCACTACCGACTGGTTGTCCGAGCATATTCCGATATGGTCTATTTTCATGCCGAGGTCTTTACAAACAAGTTTTGTCTGTTCTAGGCCATAACAAATTGCCACCATTTCGGCCACAGGGGGTGAAAAGTTGCCGATTATTCTCCCACTTGCACCCAAAATTGTTTTTGACCCATTAACAACTATAACACATGCCACGGAAGAACTACGGCTTCCGGTGTGGTGTTGGCTAGACGCATCCGTATAACAGTTGATGCTTACTGAATCACTTTTCGGTAATATTGGAAACCCTCCCCACCAGTATTACTATTTCTAGATATTCTTATGATATCTCCAGGAATAATATTAACTCCAGAATTAGACAAGTCTATTAGTGCAGTATCGCTAATCTTAATCAAAGGAAGTTCCTCTAAAGATATATTTAGGATCTTTAACTCCTTCTTGGCTTGCGCGACCGAAAGAACCTCATGTTTGGGGGCTTTGTACCACGACATGATTGACCCCAACCTCATTTGCGATTTAAACTACTCCCAATCGTCGTCGTCCCACTCTTCTTCATCGCTTTCTGAAGAATCGTCGTCATTGATTTCTGATAAGAGTTTTGTTAATGTGTTTCCTTCTTCTGGTTCTTCGGAGTCTTCTTCTGGTTCTTCGGAGTCTTCTTCGGAGTCTTCTTCGGAATCATCTTCGGAATCATCTTCTTCGGAGTCTTCTTCGGAATCATCTTCTTCGTCCTCGTCTATCGAGTCCCAATCCTCGTCTGCCCAAGCGTCGTCCCAATCCTCGTCGTCATCGTCATCGTCATCGTCATCGTCGTCATACTCGATTTTTGGTTGCTTCTTTGTCGCTTTCTTTGCTTTACCTGTGCCTTCCACTAGTTCTCCTAGGTTTGCTAATGAGAGTTTGTCGTTTTTCTTAAGGTCTAAGGCAGAAAGAAATGTATCTAGTTTGTTTTCTGCAGACTCATCATTCATGGCGTTAATCCCAAGGGTAATTTCGACTTTATATGTCTTCATAATACAATTGATATTCTTCGGCTACTTAAATTTGTATTCCATAGATTCATTTATCTCATTCCTATGGGGACATACTTAAGTAATCTATAGGTATGGGATAAACATGCAGAGCCAAAATGCAACTCGTGAAACAGATTTCACGACAATAAGAATCACTAAGAAAGATAAAGAATTGCTAGAAGAACTTTCACTTCCTAAAGAATGTGCATGGGAGACTTTTCGTAGAATCGCTCAAGCAGCAGCAATCACAGGTATTAAAAAAAAAGAAAAAGACTCTTACAAGGGGATGAGTCCTAAGTATAAGCGGGCGATAAAAAGCATCGAAAGATGCTTTACGGCCTATAGAAAACAAGGTGTTCATCAAGTTTCTTTCTCGCAAATCAAAGATTGGGTAAATGATAACTCCCGTGAAGGGGTTAGTTCGCCATCTTTGTCTAACTTCCTTAGAAGGAGACCGCAGTTTAAGATGGTTAGAAAGGATAGGAGACACGGCACTAACGAAATCCAGTGCTTTTGGGCCATGGACTATGAAGATGGAACTCCTATAGAAAAGGGCGAATCTTCTCCAGGATGGATAGAAGTGCCCGCAACTCCCAATACCGGTATGTAAAACCACGAATAAGTAATGAGGAAGGGAATGGTCCCTTTCTACTTTAGTGGAAGAAATAACTTACATACATGATGAAGATAAACTCGCAGAACTTTTTAACAATTTGAGAAGAGGTAGATGCGACGAATGTAATGAATTTTGCGAAATGCTAATCCCACCATACAAGGTGAAGATTACAACTAAGACGCATACTAACGAACTAGGCACAGTAAGAGCCCGCGTTTCAAAAACCGGGTTTATTCGTAACTGTGACGACCACACTCCTAACGGCGTAAATGCCTGGATTCCCCTTGGGGAAGAAGGAGTAGATTGGAAGATTGTAGAGGAAACCTATTTTATTCGTAAAAAGGTTTTCAAGCACAATACCAGAAAACTCGTTATGAAGGAATATAAATCGAAAGGTCGAACCTATCGATATCCTTACCACACAATGACACCTGTTTTTGTGTGGATGTGGGTCGAAATGCAAGACGACTAACATCATCCGCAATTCCCGAAGCGTCGAGAAGGATTAAGGAAACTAACGATAACCTACCTGAGCGAGGTATTAAAATACGCTAATAGGCAGAGTGCCCTTATTCACGGATATATTACCAATACCGGTATGTAAAACCACGAATAAGTAATGAGGAAGGGAGAAGGCCCAGGAAAAAAGCCACCGCTAAGGTTGGCTTGTAACGACGGACTTCTATGACTACACCCTAACTTAACTAAACCAACAGTAGTCCCGCAACAACAAGGTATGGTTCGCCCAGCCTGTTGTTGCTTAGATAATAAGGCATTATTAGATGCCGCTACCCTTCACAGGGTAGCAACCGTTTCCCTTACGGGAAACACCCACACGGTTATGCCTTCGGGCTTTACTGTTTACAGATAACTGTGTGGATTTAAAATAAAACTCTATCGCGCCGTTGCGCGGGAGAACATGTATAATCGTGAGTGTCAAATAAGAATGGCGTGGTTGTTATGGAAACATAAGAGCGAAGCACGGTTAGTAATAGCAATTGAAAAACAGAATACGGGATACATCACCTTTACGGGTGTGTTAGAATTGTTGCGTATAGTCTTTAACTGGCTGAACACTTTAAGGTGCAGTCAGGATTATATGAGGAATTCCGTTTAGATTACACATGTTCGTTGAAACCGCAACTGAATAGATATAGAATTAGATGAGTGCTAGAATCGGAAACGGAACTAGGGGGCTTACAGCCCGTTGTAATCGAACCAGTCTCCTTCGGGAGAATAGCCTGGTATAAGCGAATTTATACTATTACAACTATTCAAAGAAGTTATGAAAGTGACTATTAAATAAAACCCAATTCCCCTCCTTCTTAGAAGGAACACGCCTTGTTGCGTGGGGGGCTACTTAGCGTGGTGGCTAAAAGGGAATGCCACATTTGATAGACACAATTAGTTTCTTACTTTGGAGCAAGTAAGTCCCTTAGCACTAGCATTAGATGTGTTAAAGCATTAATTAACTAAGAATTATTCTTGGGGATAACCAATGGGTTATGGAGTCGGCGGTAAAACCGATTCCCAGGCTCATACCTATAAGAAATATAGAAAGCGACTGTGACGGGTTGCTCTCCGAATCTAAAGTTAATTTGTTATTACTGGAGTCCTCTAGCAGAGGATCTAAGACTCCCCTATGGATAATAGGTATGTAATTATAATCCTAGGCGAAGGTAATTAGTTATGGTAGCACCTTAACTAACTATCTTCATGGTAGGGATGCGATTAATACGCATTTGGGAAGAACAATTAGTGTTGTTATACAACACTTAGGGAGAGAATTAAAATGTCAAACCAAGAAGTAAAAACTATTCAAGAGAAAACTATAGGCAATAACATTACCGTTCGCAACATGCCGGACTTTGATCAAAATGGAAACTTAATACTGGATTCAGTTCCGGTTATTTCCACGAAAGTCGAAGACCGTGTGTTCAAAGTGAATGTTGTTTCCGCTAACCCACCTTACAATGACCGCGAGGCTATTGTAGGTATTAGCGACCTAATGAGACTTGATGCTGCAGATCTCTATGAGAACTCTGCTGCTCACTCTCAGCCAATATGATTCTTTTGTATGGTTCAGATACAACGACGGACTGACCCACTGTAAATGATATAAGGCTTTAATGCGCCTTGGGTTAAGAAATAGAAGGTTTGGAAGGACCGAAGAAATTTTTTGAGAACTATCCCATCCGGAAGGGAACGCGTAGTAAAGTGCCTACTCATGGTGAGTTAGGACAACGCGAAAAGATAGTTCAATAGAAGAGGAAATTATTATGAACCAACATAAGGAATTATTAACATGTATAATACATGAAAACGATGAAGGACTAAGTATTAGTTACTGGCCTGAGTCCACACTACCAGAAGAAGCAAGGAACTGGTGCCGAGTATTAGAAGGCACCACGACATTGAAGGATTCTGAGATGAAAGTGGACTTATGGTATACAGGCGGATACTATTTCTACACTCGTGCAGATTGATTAACATGCACTTCGATTAAGACCCCACCCCGCAAAGCGGGAATGGCTTACAAGCCTAGACCTATAGAGGGCACGGTCCAATGGGCGGACCACAAAAATCAGGCATCACATTAAGCAAAAGAAGTTTAGTGTGGTGCCTTTTTTTTAGGAGAGTATAAAGTATGGAAACAGAATTTAGAAACTACACGCCGCACGAACTGAACATGATTGACGGAGAGACAAAGGAACAACTCGTTTCTTTTCCTCCTTCGGGATTGATTATTCGTGCAGAAAAGATAACCACAGTTGATCGAAAGATTACAATTGAAGGTCATGAATTTGAAATTAGAAATGTCCGCTTTGGCGAGGCAATACTAGTGAAAAGCCGCGAAGACACAGAAGGAATACCCTTGCCTAAACAGCAAGAAGGTATTACCCTACTTGTCTCGGCTCTTGCTGGTGCTGCGCTCAAAGAAGCGGGTCGAACCGATTTCTTGATTATGGACGACACAAAGTATGATGGACGAACCATCCTTGGAGCCACTGGTTTCTCGGATATGACTCTTTGATATCAGTTGTGTATTCTTGGCAACAATCGCCGGGAAGATTAGCGATATAATCTTCAAGACAGATAAGCGATACTGTGGATAAACAAAGAAGCCTGCAATTCCGGCAGCGATAACAGGAAGTAGGTAAATGAGTTTTGCTAATTAATAAGGCATGGAAAGTAACACTAGTTATTGACCGTGCTTTTTTTTATCGAAGTTTTACCGCATTAGGAAAAGTGGAGGGCCCGCTAAGAAAGGGCCCTCGGCGTGACCGAAAGTCAGATGAAAGGAGGGCTGCTGCAGAAGCCCTGTGATTTTCAAATGCCGCGTAGATTTTACGCGTGAGAAAACAAGACCTCTTCGGGGGCTTGTTTAGATGAAAGTTTATATTATTAGAGGTGCCCCTGGCACCGGTAAGACAACCTACTCAAGCAAGATTATGGACAAGAACGAAAATGCTGTGCATTGTTCGGCCGATAACTACTTCTATGAAGTAGCGGCTTTGAACGGCACTTCTTATTTGAAGGAGTTCAAACCCTGGCTTGTAGGCAAGGCACACCAGTTCTGCTGGGGTGCGTTCATTCATGCGCTAGTCGTTATGGGTGAAGAAACAATTATCGTAGACAATACCAACACATACAAGTGGGAATACGAGAACTATGTTCTCCTCGCTGAACAGTTGGGCTACGAAGTGGAAATCATTATCACTGACATGAGCAAAAGTGCAGAGGTATATCATGAGAGAAATACTCATGGTGTGCCGCTTGATGTAATTCAGCGCATGTTGCGTGAGTTTGAACACTAAGAAAGCAAATCCTCTTCGGGGGTTAGGCAACTCCGGTTGCTCTAGGGAGAGAAATATGACAATCTGTATTAAAGAATACCAAAATGACATAAAGTCGGCCGTAAGTTTTATGGCCGAACAAGTTATGAAAGATAACCCTGACTTTAGACAAGCATACCAATATATTATTCATAATGGGTATGCAGAAGAAGTTGCTAACTGGATCATTGGAGATCCAGCAGAAGCGAGCGACGAAGTTGTCGAAGTCTACTATGCTATAGAACGCGCTGCAAAGAAAGAGTTCAAAACTCGATTACTTGGCGTATATTGAACAAGCATAACTTAGATGAAAGAAGAAAACACTTACATTTTTATTAACGCATGGCACGCACCCGCAGACGAAAAAGGTTTTGAGGTAATCAAAATCGCTTTGGCTGCAATCACCACCGCTTTCTTGACTGACAGTCTTGTAGAGCCGACATATATCATTGGACTTGGCCCCACTACCCGTGGTGCTGACCCACTTGGACATCTGTCGCCTTTCTTGCTTGTCGAAGACAGCAACGGTGATAACTATTTTGTCAAGAAGGAAGAGGTTTCCTCTTCCCTTGATAACTAAAGTGTGTCCGCAAACCCTGAAGCGAGATGAAGGGCCTAGGAAACAGTAGATAACCGCTGGCGAGCATACGCCTAGGTAAAGTTAAACCACTTGGCGAAGTAAAACGCCGCCCTCTTTTTTTCGAGGTGCAACGCCCTCGCGGAGAAGGGACTTGGCGAAGTTACGCATAGGTAAGAGAAATGAGAAGATATAAATTAATATGTATCGGAAAGAAAAGCAGTGGCTATATATCATGGGAAAGAGAAGTTGGAACCTTCTCTCGATTGAAGAAAGCAAAGGCAGTAGCAAAGAGGCACCAAGCAAAGTGTTTCACTAAAAACAACCTTCGATGGAGACATTGGAAGTCATGGACAGGTGAACAGGCAGTTTGGAACTCTAGCGGTGTAGAACATCGCGGTGCTTACTTTGGCTATCGGATTGAACGATGAATAGTCATTACACTTACAAGTCGAACAAAACAAAACACAAGTAAGGAGGTGATAAAATGATGATGAACGACGCCAGAATGCTTGGCTCTGGGATTCACTACAAGTTTAGTGAATCTGTGCCCTATACCAAATATAGAAAAATGAAACTGACGCATATTTTGCGGAGTGATACGCTGTGCGTTCACTTAGAAACTACTGAAAATCTCGTTATGGAAGGTAGTTAAACCAGTGGAAACTATTGGGGTGAGCCAGGCAACTAGAGGAGTAAATATGGAAAACGAACCAAACGAACTAAAAGAACTTGACGACGAAAGTCTAGTTAGAAGATACGAGCACGCAGACAAACTAAGAAAGCAACACCAAGATGACTGCAAAAAAGTCAAAGAAGAATTGCTACTTAGAATTAAAGGCAACGAAGAAAATATCGTTGTTGGTGCTTTAACTTCTTACTCGATTAACGAAGTTCATGGACTTAGAGTTAAAGGCTTGAAAGATGTTGAGGATGAACTTGGGCGCGAATGGCTTGAGGAAAACCGAGATAAGATTGTAAATGAGACTATTACTATTAGACTCAAGAAGCATATCAACTAAGCCTTACTTCCTTTTAGATGGAAATCAATTTACACAAATGCCGAAGATGCACAAGTATTAACCTACAAGTTATGACTACTAGTGACGGCACTATATACGACTATTGTAAATTATGCAAGTTCACTTACAAGCGTAAGTGATTTTTAGATGAGAATATTATGTCAGAAAAATATGACTATACATACGAAGAAAGAAGAAGAATAATTAAACAAATAAATGACTGCAGGGCGCATAAACAGAGCAAGATTGTGCCAAATCTTGATGATATGGTAAGCGATGTCTTCGATGATGTTGCCGATCTTAGTAATAAGGATTGGTTCACGAAGCCTAGCATAACGCTAACCCCAGAACAAGCAGTTCATATTGGAAGTTATCTTTACCGCTTTCAAGACTCAGCAGAAAAACTGATATTCTTCCTAGACTTCATTGAAGAAAAAGGGCAAATTAGCCTATGGGAAGAATATCAACAAGAAGTTGATAGACGAGGATCTTTTGGAAGTACGGGCGCTAAAACGCCTGATGCGCTTAAGAAGGTCTAAGTATAACTTGTAAGTAAATCTGCAATTTAGGAGAGGAGATATTATGAATGAAGATGATAGACAATTAGTAGCACACATGACAGCGACCCTATTGACGGGCGAGCAGAAGATAACAATCAAGCAAGCGGTTCACAATGCCGCCCAGATTCTTGAATGTGTCGATGCTCGCATCCACAATGCGGCCGCAAAGAAGATGTTCACTCAGACTGAAGAAGCAGACGCTAACCCGTTTGATTCTGAAGAAGAGTGAGCGCGTGCTTCTATGACCTTATGATATTATACCGGCAAAGATCGGTGGTTACCAATAACCGTTAAAGTATTGGCGTAAGGGAACAACGATATGTTCCCCCAGATGAGTATTATGGAAAACTTAGAGATAATAGAATTGACTAACGGGGTTAAAGTAATTTCCCTTATGGGAGAAATAAGATTTAATGACGGAACTATTGTTCCTGGTCAGGAATTAAAATTAAGAAATAGAAGCGTCCCTCAAGATTATGACTTTGATAAAAAGTTAGTATCTGAGAGAATCGGCGCTTCAATTGTTGAAGCAGGAGGCTTCAAATTAATGAAAAGATTAACTGTCCCCCTTGTTGAAAGTTATCAAGAAATTTTAAAAAACATTCCAGAAGACTGCATTGTTCTTGCAAGAGAATATATTGCGGAAACATGGGGATTCCCCTTTGTTTGCCCAATCAATGACGGTCGCGGTGGTAATTTTTACCGCCTAGATGCTTTTTATGGCGTATAACCGGTATAGTTACCTATACGGGTATGTATTGCTACGAATAAGTAATGAGGAAGGGAATAGCCCTTCCTACTTTAGATAGAGATCTCACTTGTGAGATTGAAATCCGGATAATGAAAATTTATTGGATTTAAACGCTACGATTAAGGAAAGCAACTCGGTGACGGGTCGCTATCCGATTCTAAGAAAATTTATTTTCTTAGAGAGAAATCCTGATTTAAAGGGGGCATTACGGAAGAACTTGTTTCAACCGTAATGCCTCTTTTTTTTAGATAGCAAAAACGCGTCGTAATGTGCTGCACAATAGTTATCCATAGTAGGATTCCTAGTTACGACGAGGTTTTAGTGCAGCCTGTGGGGACTCCACGAGGCATTGGTTTCGCAACCAGTGTTAAGTGAACTAGACTAACTCTTACTGTTAGGGCAGAATCTAGTAATCCTACACCTAGATAATATGGAGTATATATCATTTAACGAAAGTATTTTGATGCTAAAGCAACTGTATGACAACGAACCCGTTGTCTTTATCGGTGGGCTTACATTAAATCAAGAAGCATAAATGCTTCGTTTTAGGAGGAGAAAATTATGAAAAATAATCGTAAAAACCAAACAAGAAAGAATAATGAAAGAAAGAACGGACCTGTGTCTGTTAGGCCGCTGGTGGCTGAACTTGCACAATGCGAGAAGGAAGGATTGCCGAAAGGTGATTCTACTTCAGGCTTTGGCAAGGGACTAAACATCCACGACCAAACAAGACAAAGAACCATTACCAATCAAGGACGCATGCCGTCCGTGCATGGTAAAAATGGTAAGCGTATGGATTTCGAGTGCTATGTTAAGCGCCGAAACTCTGCCGGACCAACTGAAATGACTCTTTCGCTGCGAGCAATCGCACCTGTTCTCGATAAAGAGCAAATTATAAACATTCTCAGCAACGCGCCATCTATGGTGGCGAACCCTGAAGAATGTCTTGCTACTATGAGACAACTAATGGAAGATGGAATGATTACCATGGACATCATTGATGATGTTCTGGACATTCACCATCCCGCCTGGAGCCAACTCGACTGGAAGATCGACGAGACTCTAGAACAAGATTACATTACAGGATTTTTGGCTAACCCCGAAAATGCTAACAAGACTGAAGCAGATGCTCTTGAAGCATTTAACGCTCAGGCTAATGTAGTTTTCCGAAAAGAAGGCACAGTGACGGTTTCAATTGAAACCGACAAGGGAACAAAGAAGTTCAAGATGCATATTGCGGCTGAAAAGGCGCAGTTGGATAAGGGACGCTATTTCCTTGCACTTGCTAAAGACTGCAGTCCGTTTAGAATCGCATGGCTTAAAATCCATGGTTTCAAACACGGTCAGCGTCAAATCGAAGGTCGAGCAAAAGACCATCGAACTGTCGGAAAGATTACTCCTTCATTCGTGAAGGATGAAAAATCTCGTTCACACAATACTCTAGGAGATGCAATCAAGGTTGCTAACCCGGAGGTTGGTGGGAATCTAATGTCTGCTCTTAAAAGTGGACAAACCATTACATTTTGAGTAAAATCAAAAGTTATTGGGACAGGAATGAGTCCTGGTAGGCGCTGAACCCGCCTGCCAGGATTCTATTTTAGAGGGAGAATTATGGCTAAAGAAAATGATGAAATAGGAACACTAGATACAATTGTAGACAATTATAGTATTGCAGTTGAGGTCTGTCCGAATAAATCTAAGCATGTTGATAGGGGAATGAATATTCCTTCAGACATGATGTTTGAACATGATAGTATGTTCTTGGTTAAGCGAATTGCATTTATGGAACTAGGTATGGATTCTAATAAAATCCGGACTTGGGGTCCTGACGAGTGCAATAGGTTTTACCTTGATCACAACATGCCAAAACAATATGATTTTAAGGAAACATTTATGACAGATTCAAGGTCTGTTGGAAAATGGTATTTCCAAGGAAGAAGTGACTATTACATGAGATTTTTAGAATACCGCTGGAATCATGGTATGGTTTTCACAAGTTACAAAGAGCGAGTCGATATGGCTTTGCAATCTTTGATTGATGAAAGAACTGAATCAACCACCAGCATTATTGACAAGATTCGAGACCTTGAAGAACAAAAGGCTACACTCAACAACGAACTGAAAGGTATCGTTGCTACTGAAGGTATGTCCGACCGTTTGAAGGCGATTTTGTCAAATGTGAACATTAACCTATCAGATATTGATAGTTAAGTTAATGTCCCTTTTAGAACCAGAGTTCAAAAGTAGGCTAACGCGATTGCGAATATGTAATCATGTTAGCCTATTTTTTTGCCAATGACTTTTAGTCATCGGCCTTAGAGGTAAAAAATATGTCACATTATGTAACAGCAAAAACCCAATTTTTGTGTGAAAACGAGGATGTGCTTCTGTCTGCGCTTAAGGCCAGATTCCCAGAAGCAACAATCCTTCGAAATGCCAAGGTGCGTGGATGGCGGGGATTGTCCCAGCCAGAAGCGGATATCGTGGTGCGATTTCGTAACCCTGAAAGTGAAGCCCAAGGCAACTATGATTTAGGATTTGTCCGTAACGGAGACAAGTTCGACGCAGTTGCCGAATGGGGATATCGCGCAGGTGGTTATGGAATTTGCGGCTACGAGGAAGTGCTTGCGGGATGCTCGCAAGCCGGAAACCGAGGCGTAGTAGAAGGACTCATGGAGCCGTATGTAAAAGCGGCTGTCACACGGGCCATGCAAACCAACCCTGCTCTTGCTAATTATAGCATGGGCACTGTAACTGATACCGAACACCAAATGAAGGAAAAAGGAAAGAAGAAGAATGTTAAACACATTCGTCTTTCCGGAGGTTCTTCTCATGGTGCTGGTGGTAGCGGTGCTGGCGGGGGGTGGGGCGCATGAGTTCCATTGACATTTATTTCGACCCAGAAACGGGAGAAATGAAAGTTGAAGTTGAAGGTGCAGGAGACCAATGTCTAGATATGACAAAGGTTCTTGAGCGTCTCCTCGGAATGACTGACACTTCATCTAGAAAGGTGAAGGCAGAATATTACGAGGGTGGCGACGGCAAGAAGCGCACAGAGTCAATCCGTAGAGGTTGAGTCTCGCACCTTTTTTAGATGAGGTATATACTAATACACGACGCTTGGGACTTGATAGATTCCAGGAGAGTCCATGTTGAAAGATATCCAGATGAAAGCGTATGGAATGAACTACCTAGTGAACTACTTCCTCCTAGAGAGGAGTGGGAACTAGGAGAACCTATTATGTTTGAATCACAAGAAAAGGCTACAGAGTATGTGAAACAAGAAATAAACTGCACGAAGTTTATTGTTGTTTCCTGGTAGTCTCATTTAGAACAGTTTTATTATCGTAGTGTCCAAATTACTGAGGGGAAACCCTATGACGGACGCACGATGGATACACATCGACAGACGCACAGACGCACGAAGCATGATCTAAGTTGAAAAACGACGATCTGTATCCATCGTGCTTGGGTGTGGCTCTCGACGAATATATCGAAAGAATTCAATAAAGTGGACACAAAAGGTCCCCTCGATTAGCACGAATAACCTCTGTTAACCCAGAGAAGACATCTGTAAACATTGTCCCAACTAACCAGGAAGGCAGTGTAAAGATACAAAGCAGTTACCGGAAAAGAACTTTACACCATGTAAAATCTCTCTACTGGCATGTTGATAAGTAACTTGCACAACGACAGATTTGAAAACAAGTCCACAGTGTCCCGTTTAGAAAATGGAACAACCGGACGGAATTATGTGCTCTACAGCGCTCTACCCTTAAGTTGGGGAGTGTAAGAAGAGGCGCCACATCCGTACGCATGCACGCGTACAGAAAAGGTAACCTTGCAACTAGGCTGTTGTGAGTTGTAACTACACTCACAAAAAGCGAATTTAATGATGTCCCTTCAGTGAAGATTATAAAACCATCGTGTCACTACAATGACACTGCGAATGGTATGCGTTTCCCCACATCCCTAAAGGGACAAGGTTATGCTATACCCACATATATCCTATAAGGCTGTTCGTAGAGGAGAAAATTATGGAAAGAAATTTTATTAATACAATCCATTCTTGTATTGCTGCTGCGGTTCCTGCAATCGCAGTAAGCACAACTGAAACGGAGGAAGTAATCAAACAGATTACTGAGTATGCTGCAAAGCATACTCATAAACTCCGAGGTCAAAATAAGAGACGCCGCGTTTTTGTGTGGCGTGAATCTGTTGGCTTCGAGGAGTATGGCGTATATGCCAAGATTGACGGTGAAGAGAAACCAATCGATCTTTTGTCCCCGCAAATAAGCGGAGCAAAAGTCAAAAAGGTTCCGGACGCTGTTTATGCTCCACAAAGTCCCCAAATAGGGGCAACAATTCCGTTTGCAGTTGAGTTCATGACGAACTATATTGCAAAGGACGAAGGCCATGGTGCCATATTCGTCCTAAGAGACTGGCATCGTTATATCGGCACAGCCGAGAGTAACGGTGACCATGTTGATAGACAACTATCACTTTTCGAAGGTATTGTGGCTGGAAAGCCACACGGAGAAAAGTCAGTTATCATGCTGTCCCCTAATAGGTGGACAGGTGATGAAGTTCCAATAGAACTTCAACAACATGTTTATCAGGCAACATTTGACATGCCCGAAAGAGAAGAAAGACTTTCGAGTATTACAGGATTCCATCGTGACATTGTTGCGAGTGGAAGTTATACTGATATGAATGAAATGAGCAAAGACGAACTTGAACTATTGTCCGATGCGCTAGGCGGTTTAACCCGTAAGCAAATCAACAATGTCTTGTGTATGTCGCTCGTTTCGGAAAGAGGATTGAGCATGAACTACTGTTTGACCGAGAAGCAAAAACTTGTCGAACAAGCAGGATTTAACATGACTCGCCCGCTTAAAGGATTCGAAGTGATTGGTGGACTTGACCGGCTTAAAACCTGGTCGGGTCGCCTACGCAAGCGATTCACAAAAAGCGCCGCAGAGTTCGGATTTATTCGCAAGCCTTCGGGCTTGCTCCTAGCCGGTGTCCCCGGCTGTGGAAAATCCGCTATCTCTAAAGCACTTGCTAATGAATGGGGAATGAACCTGCTTACTGTGCAGGCAACTGATCTTAAGGGGTCACTTGTCGGCGAATCAGAAGCCAAGGTTCATCGCCTACTTTCTACTGCCAAAGCAGCCGCCCCTATCATCGTGTTTATCGATGAGGCGGAGAAACTGCTTGGCAAGTCAGAAGGTATTCATGATGGAGGTGCTCACGACGCAGTTCTAGGACAATTCCTGTCATTTATGCAGGAGGACGATTCCGGTGTATTCTTTGTCTTCACGGCAAATAATATGGAAAAGTTCGCGCCAGAACTAGTGGACCGATTTGAAGGAAGATTCTTCGTGGATCTTCCAGTTCCTTCGGAGCGAGAAGCAATCCTTAACATTCATCTTAACTTGCGAAAGCAAGACCCAGAGAACTTTGACATGAAGCGACTTGTCGCTAAGACTGCAAACTTCTCTGGTCGTAATATCGAACAATGTATTCAAGAGGCTATGTCCGTCGCTTTTGACGACGACAGAGACTTGTCTACAGACGATCTTATCACCGCATTTGAGGACACAGTTCCTACATCTGTCACCAAGGCAGATGAAATTACAACAATGCGGCAGTATGTCGAAGATGGCTTAATGAGGTCTGCAAATGACCCTGAGCCATCCATGATGAACGATGAAGATGATGACGATTATGGCAGTAGCCCAAGAGACTTTTTGTCCTCTTGATTCTGCTATTAGTTAATCAACAGTCTCAATTTAGATGAGTAAAACACGAAAAGATGTTTTCGTAAGACGAAAAGACCCGTTTGGGAGAAAGTCGTCTAAGCGAATTTTTGATATGGCGGACTATTGTTCCGTCTTACTTATGGCAAAGACCATTCGGGAATCTGAGAACGATTTAACGAAGGTCAATCTAAGCGAAGTGCCACTTATACGGCCTGGAGGTTTGAACTCCATGCCCGAAGATGTTGCTGAAGAATTTGATACAATGTTCCAAACAGTCGTAGGATTGTTGGAAGAGGTCGATAAAGACCACGAAGAATTTTTTAACAAACTAACTATGGGTGAAATAGACTTCGTAGGAGATATAGTCAATAGTTCTGAATTTAGTCAGGCTATTGGTAATGTATTAATGAGGAAATATAGGATATCTAGAGGATATACTATGGATGAAGCGTATGATGATGCTAAAAAAGACTTTAAGCAAGTTAAAGACGAGATGATGAAGTTCATCGGAGGTCTTCTAATGAATTGCTTTGAAAGTCTTGGAGCAGAGGCTACGAAAAGAAAAGTCCCTCTTAAACATGCAAGCAAACTACTTCACCCGAAAGTTATGAGGATCGAAGAAAATGGTGTAATGGTTGAAACCGCGTTGGACATGAATGAATGGAATGCGCTAGAAGATACCAAAGAATCACCATCAGGATTTGACCCTTCATTCGGATGAAGGCTTTTAGATGGAAGAAAAAGATTTTTTAAGACTGGAAACCGACCAATTACTATCCTTACTGAAAAAGCATATATATGCTGGGACATGGGATTCGGTGATTGATGGATGGTTATCCGGACTACATTTTGCTAGTAATTTATGTAGAGATAGACCACATCGTAGTGTGGATTCTATACTGGAAGAAATAACTAAAAAAATAAAAAGGATTAAAGAAGATCCTGAAAATGAGATATAATAGAATTATGACTCACTTCCTTTTAGAGAAATATGGTTACAATTAATTTTGAAATCGAAGGTTTTGATTTGGCAGACATCATTAAATCTGTAGCAGGAGATGTGGGTGTTAATATTAACATCTATACTCTGCAGGAAATAAGTGATTCTATTCCAGAGGGAATAGTTCATAGAGAAGTTATCGATGATGACTCTTCTATAGAAGAAGAAATTCAACTAATAGACGAATCTCTAACATTTGACGAGAAAAACGAATTTGCGATAAAGATGCGCGAAGACGGTTCTTCTTGGTCTCAAGTTGGGAGGGCTTTGGGCATTAGCGCAAAGTCGGCTTCTAGAAGAATTAAACTTCACTTACAAAAGCGAGCAAATGTTAAGGCGAAAGCCGAAAGAAAACAGAAGCAAGAAGATGCAGAAATGATGAAGCCAGTATTTGCTGGGATTGACGACGAGGATCTTATCCAAGGCATTCATGCCACGATAAGTATTGCCGTTCGTGAATCCAAAGGCAACAGAGGAATATATCTTTCCTCTGATTACGCAACTGTTATGAAGGATGTTCACGGTAAGAAAAACTACCGTGATAATCCAGAGTTGCAAGAGTTTAAGAGAACAATTAACAAAAGATGTGACGACTTGTTTAGAAAAGTTGGAATGTGTTTAGGAGTAGGCATAGCCATCTCCGGTAACACTTTCGATGAAAATAACAAACCCACTGTTCAAATCTTAGTTGTTAGACCTGATAAGATACCTACTTACGAGAAGTTAGTAGAAACTATGAAGAAAAACAACTTAATTTAAAACTCTTAAGCATTTAGATAGTTATGATAACTACGAACGATTGGTTGGCTAATATGCTAGACTCCCTAGAAGATGGGGAGTATTGGCATATTCCTGCTGACAATACTTTGTTAAAAATAAATAAGAATAAGCGAAAACTATCGCTTATCTCTGGAGAAGTAAATTCTACTATAGTAGAAAGGCTCTCTAGACACTTACCCGCTTTGGGATATACTTTGGCTATTGAAAAGTCAGACTATTTTATCCCTTGACGGGTCTTAGGAGAAAATTATGGAAAGAAAAATATTTTCTATTGCACCCAGTTTCAACTGTTCGTTGAAATGTGACGGGTGCTATTTAACAACTAGCGTTACCAAAGAAATGAGGGACGCGGTTAAGTCCGACTACTATTGGGAACGGGCTATGGAAGAGGCAGTTAGGCACGGATTTGAAGAGTTTGCGATGACTCTAAATCCGTTTCCTGGCGCAACTGCTAAGGCGGTTGAATACGCTATAATGGCGAAGTCGAAAGGCTTCAAAGTAATTAATGTCACCACTACACTAAATTCTGTGTTTGATAGTGACAATCATAGTCCCACAAACGGGGCTAATGAATTACTTAATATCGTCGATATAATTAGTATATCTGTGGATGAACACCGGTTTAAAACACCGGAAGTTTTTTGCTCACAGATATCTGAATTCGACGACCATTTAGACAGTATTGACTTCTATGCACGAGGCAAATTACTCAACATTAACTTGTTGTGGACGCCTACCGTTTTCGAATGGTTTAAAATTCTAGACGATATGGTTTCGAATATCTTTGATTGGAGAAACGAAATATATGTAGAACCGGACGACGAAGACACAATTGGTATCACAATACAACACCTAATCTTTAAACCACTGACACTATATCCTAGTGCAGATTGGTTTTACGAAAACTATGCTAGGGTAATGGAAGAATCCGAGCATATTAAAATTCAAGGAGATGGTTTGCAACAAATTGGAGACGCTGCTTTCAATAATTCACTAGGCATGACAGAATGTCCTGGAATGAATATGATTGATATCGACCCGATGGGATTTGCACGAAAGTGTCCTGAGAATCCAGATTCTCATGATGCAACTACTATTCATGAATTGAAGAAACTCCTAATTTCAGGAGTTCCAGGGTGTATGAATACCAAATGTAACTGCATCTTATGATGCAACTTAGATTGATAAGGCTAACGCGATTGCGAATATGTAATCGGGTTAGCCTATTTTTTTTGCCAATATTTTTTGGCATAGAGGAGTAAAAATGGCTAAAAACAAAGCAGCCCTTATTTTGAAACAACACCCATGGGTGTTGAAACTTGCCAAGCGAAGAGCGGAGGAAGTTGGAGCACGACCACCTTTTGAGATGTCATCTCACAAAGGATTCGAAGTCGAAATTCCAAATGTCTCTGATCTTTATGCATGGATGCTAGACGAAGTTGGACGACAAGAGTCTGAACTTGGTATGGAAGCACAATGCTGGCAAGAAAAAACAACAAAAAAGAAAATGATAACTTGGTTAGAAAACTTTAGCCAAATCGTTGAGAACCTTAACGATGTTGTTATGATTGTGAAGATGATGACTATGGCAGGTATTCGCCTACCAGAGACACTTCCTTGGAATGAGGAAGGATCTTCCGAGATTGACCTTGAGGCTATTACTGCCCAAGTTGTCCAAGAACTAGCAGAAGAATCGCAAGATACTTCCGAAGTTCCAGAAGAAGATCAACCAGTTTGATCTCAACTTCTCTTTAGATGAGTGATGAAACAAACAACTTATTGTCAGAAATTTTAGAGCAACTAAAGACTCTAAACGCTGCGATTAAAAGGATCGATTCCTTTATTCTAGAAGTATCTCCTGCAGAAGCAGAGAAAGAAATTCTAGAATTAGAACACGAATTACGCTCCATTTGAGCGACTTAGATGAGAGAAATAATCGAAAACTCAATTAGAGAAAATGCCACCACCGACACAGCGAAAGCACAGGATTTCCAAGTTTTAGACTTAGGATTTTCCTCTAAGTGTTGGCAGTTAGCGGCATATAAATTGGCACACGAATCCTATTCTAATAAAGAATTTAGGATTTCTGTGTCTATTGAAAATAATATTTTGAAACTAACAATGATTAGCGATAAGGCACCACATGAAAGCCTAGAATTTGAAAGAACTTTGAACGAACAGGAATTATACAACTTGCCAGACAAAATCAAAAAGATTTTGGATGACCAAGGATATATTCACATTTCTGGTTCAAAACCAATTTCTATTCAGGCTTCAAACTCCCTAAGACCGATGAGAAATGAACGAATGTTCTTGATAGTCGGATATGGGTCATGTGGACTAGCGTCTTATTATGTTCCACCGAATAGGGGATCTGGTATCGAACTACAAAGTAGTTTGCACGGATCAAATTCGGGGATTGGAATAATTACTGCGCGCGCCGGCCACGGTGCTATCCTTAATACTGTTTGCTGGTTTGAATCTGTTTTCAATGCTACTAATAATTTTTCTGTTAAAGAAAAAAGTAGGCTAAAATTTGCCAATTTTGCGAAGTCGAAAAAACTTTTTGCAAAGGCGGGGCGAGCAAAGCCCCAGGGCGATTTGATTATTTATTTTGGAGAAAACTCATGTTTGGCTGAAGGCGTTAATGGCGCCGGAACCGAAAGCATGAAATTACAAAATAGTGCATCATTAAAAGAGTTAGAATCTTATGAAAGCGAAAATGAAACAGGATATGTGAAGTCTACCTTCAACTATCCTTTGATTTACGCTACCATGATGAGCGCCGCAAAAGGTTTTGCCACTCCCGATAGTTTGGACTATGGGGTTGATGCAAATAATATGCCTTTCGTGGAATTTAATTACCCCCGATATGATTATTATGATCAAGGGGTTAGAGTCAAATACACTATTAGAAGTAATCCTGCAGTTAATGCAGAGTTACCAAGTAATGACTTGAGCATAATTAATATGAAGAGCAGGGGTTATACCCCGAATGTTGTAAATGTGGTTCAGGTGCCGGTTCAATCCGGTTCTGTAAACACACCAACAGTCGAGACCCCTGAACCTGCTCACCAACTTAATTCAGAAGAATCTAAACTTGTGGCACAATGGTATGAAGCATATGTTTCTTACAATGGTATTCGCGGTCTACCCGTGGATAGTATTGACCCAATAAACCACTTTAATGCATTTATGATGCTACAAATCGAACAAGGAAACGAGATCGATAAGGAGCATTTTGATTTGTATAATTCTTTGAAATAATATACGATTTCGTATATGCTTTAGATGAGTAAAATACTGAAGACCCTTCAACAAATCCGAAAGGATGTTGAAGAAAGTAATCGACCATCCGCTTATGGAACTAGGTTTGTAAACGACTTTTATGTCGTTGTAAAAAATCTATCAGAAGGCGCACCTTGGATTAAGACCGATGGAAATTGGGCTTTTCAAGGTTGCTCTTTTGCAGATAAAAGAATGAACATATTTGTGTTCAGAAACAAGTTTCTAACAAGGATGACTCAATTTGATAAGACCGTCATGGGATATGTTTCAAGAACTATCCATGACTGTGTAAGAGCAGAATTGCTCTCGCCAAACAATGAACAAGAAGAAGGATTGCTTATTGGCACGCTAAGTATGTGTCGAGTAATCGAACAATTGGATGTGGTGTGATGTCAGAATGGCTTGAAAGACTAGGAATGATTAGTGAAAACTCGGAGCAAGAAAGACATGCTCCAAGGGTTACTAGTGCTAGTCCCCAAATTTCAAGTCCGCAAGAATTTATTAGAACTCGTCCGAAAAACTTTACAGTTGATATCGGATATGGTGTTGTAGAATACAATCTTGCTTTGATAAATACAAGGTGTTTAACCTATATTGCGACAATCAAAAGGGATGGAATCCTTTCTGAAGTAGACAAGGTTGAGATATACTTTGACAAAAAAGACGCACAAGAAATTGCAGACAAATTAAATATTGTTCTTGCTGACCCGGTGATTATTTATAGTCCCGCCTTTTTCTCAGAAAGTTTGAGAAAGGCGCAAATAGCACCCTGGTCTGGCGATGCGCTAATCAAATACTGTGGATTTAGATTATTCTAAATCTATTTTAGAGGTAAGTTTTATGTCAAAAGATAATAAGAAAGGAAGCCCTTTTTTGAGTATAACCGGCATGTGGAAGAGAGTATCTACCACAAGAGTCGGTAAAGATGGAAAACCTGAGCCATATTGGTATGGTAAGGTAAGAGAAGGAGTAGATATTGTCATTACTGAAGGTAGTGAAATAATGCTATTCCCATCAACAAATACAAAAAAGAAAGATGTACCTGAATACTTTTTGAAAGTTAGACAACCAACTAAATCGGAAGAATCCGAAGAAGTTGTTGCTGACGCAAACTAGGCGCGAGAGCGCTATTTAGATGAGTTTAATAAGATTAATCAGAACTATGAGGGAGAATCGTGTCCAAAACGCGAATGAGCCCTACATTTACAAACATGGGAGTAAATGGGTAGGGGACTTTAGAAAGTCCGCTTTTGCCCATAAAAGAAACAATGTGCTTTCTTACTATGTTGATTCTAATGGGAGCCGCTCTTCGCGGTGGGACAGACGCCACCAAAGGCGAACTGAATATGTCCGCCCCATTGGAATTGATTTGCATGATTTTGTTGGATCCGGCCGATATCAAAGAAGGTCGAGTAAGGTTTTAAGATGTGAATACGAATTTGTAGAAATATCTACAACTTGTGTTCTAGTGAAACGAACAAACACGATTTGGAATTTACCAAATCCTACGGGAAGATTCTCGCAAGTTACAGACCAAATGGTCTCTACCGCTATGCAAGGAACCCCCAGCGTCGTTGAAGAGCAGATATTTGCTCTTCTCGTTTCTATGAATGCGTTGCCCGAAGAATATGAACGGGTAGAAAACGCAAGAAATCTACAACAACAAAGTCTATTTTTGGGACCAAAACAAGCACTTAGTAATGCTTACCCAAAGCAAGTCAAAGCAACAAAAACTACTCCCGCAAAATTTAATGCTTCTATCGTCCTTCAGGGCGAAGAAAAGGAGCATGGTTATGTGATTATCAAAGAACTTCGTGGCGCTGCTGCGAAGTTGTGGAGCAACGAAGGAGTTACTCACGACGAAGTTAGTAGATTATTACGACCTTCTCAAAGTGAAACTCCCTCTTATACTTTACCAGAAAAACCAAAAAGAAAGAAAATCAAATGGCACGAATCCGAAGAAACATTTAATTGTGGAAGTCTTAAGTTTAGTAAAATGAACTTAGAACCACCGCTAATTTCTGGAGATAGCCTATATGACATATATCGAAACGATGGAATAAACATAGTAGTGTCTATTCCGGAAAAGTGCTTAGTCGCTTTTCCTCGTGATGGACAATTTGTCTCTCACGAAATCGATGGTGGAATATATGCCGTTAGAAGTTTGTCAAGTATGGAAGGATCTATACATGAACAACGACTCAATGTTATCGCTGAATTGCGGTTATATAGAATCGAATTCGATCTTAATAGGTATGACTTCTTAACAGTTATAGATATCGATAATGATATTCTAACTAAAAGTGAAGGAAGCCTTGGTAGAATTGGCTCCATTGAAACAATCGATGGACAAAGCACTAGCGAAAGTGATTCATTATTGGATCGAATCGGATAATGCTTATCCAAATTTAGATGAGTGAGAAATATATGTGCCCTGAAGAAGGGTGCAGTAGAGAATTTTACACACAAGTGGGATTAGATGTTCACATCAAAACCCATTTACCTATGGTTAAAGAGGAGAAGGTTATTGAAAAGCCTGCGACTCCTAAACCTACGGTAAAGAAAGAAAAGAAAGTCGTCACTGACAAAACAGTTAGTGAACTTAAGAAAGACTACCTTACTGGAAAAGAATCAAAAGAACTTTGGAAGAAACGCACGAAGAAGATGCGAAAGAAGAGCACTATAAAAGTCTCTGAAAAATTAACCAAAAAGAACTTTTGCAAATTACTAGAAGTCCAAAATTGGCATGACAAAGAAACTGGTGAAAAGAAGTTCACCGCTAGGTCATATGTCATTAAAGAAATTAGAAAGATGTCTAATGATTGGTTTAGTTACCAAGCAATAGGCAATAATGGACAAAAGGTTAGTTGGAGAGAAGGTCCGATTAACGGGCGACACCACATTACTATCCCCTCATGGGAATAGTGATTTTAGATGAGCGAAAAAAGTGTAATCAATTTTGCAAGAGTCACCTACAATGGTGGCGCGGTGTTAATCGAAGGATATGATCAAAGAAATGTTAATTCAAACGATGGTTTGAAGTTTAGCAAGTCTTTTCCTAATCCTCTATCAGCACTAATATCATTATCTATGATACAGGAATATAATAGGAAGATAGGACTACCACTACTAATAGTGGAGTTCTTGGATTTTCCCGAAACATTTCCTGAGCAAAAAGCATTAACTGACTTTTGATTAAGTTGGTTCTTAGAAGAGACAGACAAAAATACCCACTTTTGGAAATCGAAGTGGATCATACTAGCGAGCCCCTCGGCCCGCTAGAGGGTTTAGGTAGCCATGTCTACTCTTCACTTAGATGAGTGAAAATACATCAGAAGGTTTTGTTATTGAAGGAGACCTCTCGGTCGCAGTAAAAGGCCACCTAGCACTATATTCTATAGTCGGTGGTCGCATTGGCTATTTAGCCTACGCGACGAGAGCACAAGAACTCGAATTGAGTGAGAGATATGTCCCTCACCCAAGAAGAGCCAAAGACGCTTTTGCGAGAGCAAAAGATGTTTTGCATAATATGTCCGTTCCGACCCTCGACACATTAGAGGGATGGGAAGGACCAGTTAGGCGGAAAATTATCGTAAAGCCCCTAAAGAAGGGAAACGAATATGCAGTAAGCATTGAACTAAGCGGTCATTCGAGAGGACGACGGCATAAGGCGGTGCAAAATCTGTTTAGAATGTCGTTTCAACCTCCTGAAGGAGTAAATCCAGATAATGTTATCGACCAGTTCCGACAGTCTTGTTGGGATGCTGAAGTCGAAGCACCGGATTTGGCTACGCTAAGACGCTGTGTAACTACTACGCCATATTGGGAAGATCAAGTAATTGATGACCCTATGTTATTGGCAAGATTGCAGACGGCGGTTCTTGATGAATTCATTAACACAATTTCAAGCATTGATTCAACAATGCTACGAAACGATGTGAGGTCTACCCTCATGTCGCTTGGAGGATTACCATTTAAGAGTGGTGCAGGTGCATGGTTTATTCCGTCTTATTCGGAAGAAAACGAGCATCTTACAACTCTAGAGAATTATGCCAATTTATTGACATACTTCGGTAATCACAATGCCCTTTCTGGCTCTAAAAGTCAGGAAACTTGGTTGGACTCAGCCGGCGCGCCGCGAAAGTGGTATCGCCAAAAGTCTAACCTGAGAGTTATGGGTTACATCGATAACGCAAGGCAACTTGAATACATCAAAGATGATATTCAAAATAGTCTTTCGTTGGAAGTCGCAGAATATCAAGAGAAACTCTTGAATGTTGCAAAAGACTTCAATGGAGCAAAGGTAAAAGCATTTGACGCTAAGTTAGATGCACTAACAACTGAACGCCAAGACTTGAAGGATAGATTGGAAAATCTATCTGGAATTGTCGGCGGGGTCGAAATTTCATTCGACCCGTTTTCAGATATTTCTGGTGAATTCGAGGGAAGACTCGGAGTTATTGGAGAAGAAAACTCAGTCACGACAAGACTTCGTGGCCTTATGTCCCTATCGGATTAATCCGTAACGGCATCTTAGATTCCCTATTTTGAGGGGAGTTACTTAACAAAAGGAGGATTTTGAATGGACGAAGTAGTTCAACAAGAACAACCAACCAAGCGAAAAATCGTTCCTGATGCTGAGTTTGTCCAAAAGTGGCAAAGTGCAGAAAGCGCGCAGGCAGTTGCAGACCAACTAGGTCTTCAGCGAGCCTCTGTGAACGCAAGAGCATGCGGTCTTCGAGAGAAGAGCGTTAGGCTCAAGAAGTTCCCACGCGCCCCTGCCTTTGGAAGACAGCCCCGTGACGAAAGTTACTATGCTGATCTTGCCGCTCTTGCCGAGTTGCACGGAGACCTCTGCCCAGAGGAAGAAGTGTCACCCGACGAGGACAACGAAGTGTCAGAGGACGAGGCTTGAGGATAAAACCTCAACTCGCCGTTGGTGATTTAAAGTAGACTTTCGGGTCTATGACCTTTAATGCACGATTTGTGCATATTTAGAAGAGAATATATTTGGAGGAAGTTTATACTTCCAATGACGAACTCACAACATCTGTTAGTTTCGGAATCTGCCGGGCAACAGTAATCTGCCGCCCCTGTTACCCGTCTTAACGCTAAACTAATTATATATCAAAAGTCATCTGACCGATGCTATAAGTTTAGACGGCAATTCGCCTCGATTAAGACAGGTTACAAGGCGGCAATTTACTTGCCCTGCAGGTCCGAAAACTAACAAAGTTGTTCGCCCACCGGCGACTGGTCATTGTGCTACCATTACGGGTTGCTAATGGAATCTCCATTCGGAGACTCCATCACACCCCTCATTAAGCACTATGAGATATAACCATCGAAAATCTCTAGTTTCCGAGACTGTCCTATACACCAGTCTTTACTGATAAAAATACGATTCTATGACGACATTCGTCGTCGAATCTAGAAAGACTAATGTCTAAGACAGATACGGAAAGTAGAGATCAACGAGGTTATTCACTAAGACTTTGAGAGAAAATATTCCTCTTCATAGAGGGAGAAAACAAACTGAGGATAAAACCAATGACGATATGTCTAATAGACTAGCACGCTAACTAAGAAAGGAAGTATGCTAAGTCTGCTAGATAGGTTAATCCCTCAACCTAGGAAGAGAACAAAATACTGAGGGCAATAGCCCAATGACGAACACCCCTAAAAGCAATCTAGCGCGAACCAACAAAACATGATAAAATAGAACTAGTTTCTCGCTGACTTCGGATTCTTTTTCACGGAAGTGCACTATTGAAAGAGCATTCGCTCTAACCATCTGCAAAATAGCAGATAAAGACTGCATATCCGTGCAAAAGAACTCCTCGGCTGTATCGAAACCAGTTCCATTTTATCATGCTTTAGACCAGCACGATTTGGACCGGGCACGCTAGCCGCTAGGGGCTATGTAATCTTCCACAGATGGATAAAAGAAAAGTTGCTTTGCTATTAGCGAAGCCCCTAACTTAGAAGAGAAAAACACTGAGAAGAAATTCTATGAAGTGCGTGCTAGAGTGGCTATCGACTACATCCATATTATAGGAGTTCCTCCTAAGAATATGCATGCAACCGTCGATCCACTTTAACTCCAGAATGTCGTTAAAGCGACCTTCCACGCGCGTCGGATAAAAAGTAAAAGTTTAGCCACGAAGCATAACGAATGCTTGTGGTTGCACTACGCATTAAGAACGCAACTTTGTTTGCGAGTGACTAGTTCCATGATAACCGACGATGATTCAACAATCATTAGGTTATAATGGAATATTTAACTCGCACAAAACTATGACTTTTGACCGCTCGCGCACGGCACGCAGGTTTCCTCTTCACCTAGAAAGAGAGCAAAGATAACCCATTTGGTTATTTGTTGTCCCCTGGTTATTTTGAGGTGAATAACTACGCAACCTTTGCTAATAGAGAATGAGTTTATACTGAGGGGAAACCCTATGAAGACGCCCCCAATACCAGGATCAAAGATCCTTGTGGAGAGAAAGTGCTAACGGTCGATGGAGAATCCATCGCCTGGAACTAAGCCCATACTAACGAGATCAAAGATCTCTCGACCGGCGACGGTCGTAGTATAGGTCTTAATTCCACACATTTCTTCCCCTATTGGGGCTGTCCGAACCAACTTGACTAAGAAACGCTATGGCGTTAAGTTACACGCGAACTGAAAAATGAATCTTCGATTCATCGAGTAGTTCGCTAGCGGGTTCCCGCTATACTAGCAGTCACCGGCGTGTGTGCAATAACTTGCCCGCACGCCTTGGTTCGGACAATAATGTTCATTCTCACAGATGAGTAACCAAACATCAGAAACAAAAAGATGTAAGGGCGTAAAGCCCGATGGTAAGCGTTGTAAAATACAAGTTCCATTAGACGGGAGTCTATGTGAACACCACGACACAGATTTAGAAGCATTTGTCCGTAATCCGGAGAAATGTATTGAAGTTATGTCGGGTCGCTATCCGAAGATTCACCATCCCGCTTGCGACCGAAAGGGCGTGAACGATTGTGAGTGTCCCTCCTATTCAGGCGGGGCACAGGTGATGAGAACTATGCAGAAAGCCTTCAAGGACTCTGCAAGTTATCATCCACTCTATCGAAAACTAAACAAGATGCGAATGCGTGTAAAAGTTAAGAAAATTCGAAACTATTACAACAGCATCAAAGAAACCGACTTGTGGCTACCTGTTAAACCAGCGTGGCGACAATATCGATTCTTTGTTTGGGACGATAAGCAAGAGCGAGTAGTTGTCCGAATAATTAAAGATAATATTCGGGATAAAGCAACTTTGCTAAGATGGTTAAAAAGACTAGCACCGTTACATGTGTATTACACAACGGCTGCTTGGATGAATCCGCAGGGTATCGGTCCAGATCCTTTCGGTAAGAAAGGAAGAAATAAATTCCGCAAAAAAGGATGGTCTTACAAAACTAAGACTTATCACAATAATTTTTTGTGGCAAGAACTCTATTTCGATGTGGATTACTGCAACGCAGATTATAACGAAGGAGCAAAAACACTAGGGAGTCTAATTAACGAATTAGACAAAGAACCTAATTTGTTTTCTCCTAGAGAAGAACTAACTATTGTATTCTCAGGTGGAAAAGGATTCCACCTAGTAGATACTAACTGGAGAACTATGGATTTAATCTATAATGATGAACATGATATTGGGCTATTCCCTATGAATATGTCCCAAGATGATAATAAGATTCAACACTTGAAAAATATTGGCTATGATATCGCTAAACCTGAAGACAGGCAGCGATTTAGTCGATTCATTAAACAAAAGATTGTTGATAACATAAAAGACGAAGGGATTTTGATTGACTACGATGTCACTCCGGATCCTAGACGAATCATTAGATTGCCAGGAACAGTTCACGGTAAAACGCTTCGCGTGTGCAAAATCATTACTGAAAATGATTTGCTACGAAACGAAGCAGGTGAAATAGTTGGATATGAACCCGATGAACCCATCGGGTGATTTTTAGATGGAAGAAAAAGAAATCTTACAGCATCTTGCAGTTTTTAATACCTATAACGATTTATTAGAACTATCATCTAATATGATGAACCGATTCCCTGGAAGCGAGGAGAATGCGGTTAAATTTTTGGATGAACAAAAAGATGCAACTTTAGACTTTATAGAGAACGAAGGTTCTCAAGAAATGAAAGAAGCAATCCCTTATTGGGCAAACTTTCTGCAGGACGATATACATAAGCCGGCAGAAGACTTTAGCCAAGCAATAAAGAGATTTGCAATTATTCTTGCACTCATGACAGTAAAAGAACCTAAAAATGCTAGGGTCTTTGTTCAAAACATGGTGAACCAGCAAGAACTTAAGTCAGAATTCAATTTAGAAGACTGATTACTTAGATGAAACAATTAACCGAACAAAAAGAATGCGATAGATGCAAAAAAGCAACTAACACATTTACAATGAGTTGGTTTAACGAAGACTATATCTGCATGACTTGTAATGACGAAGAGGAGAAACATCCTGACTTCGAATTTGCTAAAAATGTGGAAGTCGCTTACACTAGGCAAGGTAATATGAATTACCCAGGCGTCGGTTATCCTGGAAAGGACGGCCGAATTAGTGAAGAATTAAAGCAGGCGCTAATAGAAGAATTAGACCTGTGAAACTTAGAAGAGACAGGCAAAAAGACTACCCGGTTTTCACTGGGGAACTCGTTCAGCGGGTTGGTCCCCATGCCTACTCTTCACCTAGATGAGAAAAATTGGAATATATGTCGATGGATCGGCACCAGTTAATGTTGCTTCTGCAACTAACCCCGCAGGTTGGGGAGTAGTTATTGTAGAAGACCCAAAAAACCATGAAGGAGGCGAAATTTTGGCCTCTTACGCTGGACCTGTTATTACAGACCCCGACGAAGCCTCCCATTTGGGAGCAGAAGTTGGGTCTAACAATACTGCAGAACTCAGTGCAATTTGGTGGGGACTATACATTATGCGAGCACTTAATTTGCTTGGAGACGATGTAGAAGTAACGATTTATGGAGACTCCGAATATGCCGGTAAAATGGCTAACGGGTCTTGGAAGCCTAAAGAAAATAAAGAATTAGTTATGTTGATCAGAGAACTTTGGCACATGACTTTACTAAAGTGTGGTGGTTTGGTATGGGCGCATGTTCGCGCACACCAAGGAAATTACTACAATGAAATGGCTGATGAACTCGCTAATCGGGGAGTTCATATACAAGAAGATCACAAATCAATAGATATTGATATGTGATTACTTAGAGGAGTTAATTCATATACATGGATTACTGCCGCCAGACAAGGTGGCTATTAGATGAGAGTCAAGAGAAGAATGAATATGTCTCAGCCACTAATGGTTGAAGTCCCTAAAGAAGAACAAATGCCTATTCGCACTCGTGAAGAAGTCCAATTAATGTTGGATGAAGCGATTGAGCGGAGAGACGCTTGGTACGATTACTGGGACAAGACGAAGTTATCCAAAAAGGAAAACATCGAGGCACTTAGAAATTATACAGCGCTAAGAGGCGTTGTCAAGACATTACAATGGGTAATGTTGCATCCAAAAATTGAGCATCCGCTCGATTAAGGAACTTAGATGAGTAACCAATTTGTAAAAATCGGTTCCGATGGGAAACCACTGAAACCAGCCCATCCGGTTATTGAGACCGGAGAATTGGCTGGCAGTTTAAACTACGAAGTAGACAATAACCGTTGGAACATTAATTATTTTGGACTTAACCGATTGAGGCTTCTTGCCTTATTCGGTGCAAACGAGATTACGCCTGCTGAGATGTCAGAATTTTGGGCGAATCTAGAAACATCGAGAAACGCCGATGATTTTGGAGATGAAAGCAAAGAAGATATTAGCGATGCCTCTGTGATAAGAGTCATTTCGCTAAACACTAAGTTTAATTCTTATCTAAATAGTGTGTCGGCAACCGAATCACCCAATGGTGTTCTTTGGTTGCGGCCATTCGTGGATTTGAATAAAACGGCTTCTAGACTACAAGCGACTATGTTCGCTAATTGCGTTGATAACGCGATTAACACTCTAAAAGGCGAGATGATTCAAATATTATCTTATGAGCAATACACTTACTACGAAAACTTTGTAGGGTGGATGCTCGATGATGAAAATTGGTATGAGATTGGATTTAATTTCTAATCTTATACCCTTTAGGTGAGTAAAATGAAAATTACCATAAACATTGATATCTCTGGAGAAGAGATTGGTAAAATTTTGAAAGGTGCCCTTATGGGTGCCAAAAAGGAAGTTGCGAAGAGGTCTAAAACAAAGACTCCCGCAAAGTTTCGTAAGATAAATAGAAAAGTCCGCTACGGTGGAAAGAACCTTGATATCGACGAAGAGTTCGCTGCACAGCAAAAGATTGCTGCAGAAGTGGACAAGACACATCCTTCATTATTGAAGGGTGAACTTCCCAAAAAGCGTGGTCGAGGAAGACCACGACTTACCCCTGAGCAAAAATTGGAAAGAAGGAAGGCAAGACTTGCCGTCAAGAAATCCAATGTAAAGGTCGTAAAAGAAAAACCGTCAAAGGTTGTTAAGCGAAGATGGACTACCCAAGAAAAAGCATGGTTGCAAACCGTTGCTATGAAAGGTAAGAAAAAGGATTCGATAAGCAAGTCGATGGTTAAGAAGTTTGAGAAGCAGTTCGGATACGAGCGCTCCTTAAAGTCCCTTGAAATGAAAGCGCGAGACCTTCTAGGTAAGCGCGACAAATACAAGGATAAAAAATACGGCAAGCGCAAGTGATTCTTTAATAAGGGTCGAACGCTTAGGATTTTAGATGAGTGATAAAATTATTATTAACACAACAGAAGGTCCAGTCAAAAGGGACCCTCTTTTTAAACCGAAGGACGCACTTTTTATGCGTCCCTATGCAACGCCCGTGCAAGTCACAGAGGCGATAAAAAGAGCACACCAAGAAGTTATTAGTCGATATGAAATATTAATTGCAGAAAGCGAAAGCATCTTGGAGACTCTAGACATTATCCTTGAATTTCACTTGGATGATGTATTGGGTCACGGTGAAGAACCCGCCTTTACAGGCGAGTAATCCTAACGGATCTTAGATGAGTAAAATAGAAGACGAAGTGTGCGAGGAAATACTAGCAAGAGCCGAGAAAGGCTTGAACAAGTATGGCGTTTCAATGGAACGCGACGACTTAGACACAGAAGAATGGCTTCAACATCTTTTGGAAGAACTTCTTGACGCGGCAGTTTATGTCAAGCGTCTACAAAAGGAGTATGCGGAAATGATAGAGAATCTGGATAAGGTTCTCGCTATAACCGAAGAAATCAAAGAAAAGATGGATGAGTGAAGCACTCATATTTAGATGGAATTAGAACCAAAAAAACTAATGTTTTGTTTAATGACGGCGGTGCACGAGCATGATAGACTTGCTAATGACCTATTGAAACTCCATGACCTATTAGAGGACTCTGGAGAATTGAGCGAGGGCAGTTTTAAAATGCTGAAAAAAGAAACCGACCGTTTGCTTAAGGACTTTGAAGAATTCAAAGGCTCTGGTATTGGTGAAGATGCCGAAAGTCGAGAGACTTTGGTTAAATGCTTTGTAACATATATGTGGATTCTTAGAATCCACACGACCATTGAGCGATATGCCCCATTACTTTCGGTGATGGAAGGTATTGTAGAATTTAGCAAGGCTATAGACGAAACAAACAAATTCCAAGAATCAAATATTTGATTCTATGGATTCTTAGATGATAGAAGAAGCAATAATTTATGCTTTTATTTTATGTGTATTTATCTTTATTCTAATAGATGCTCTATATAGGGTATCTACTAATAAAGATGTAGACAGTATTCATAGTATGGTGCGAGATATACACCATATGCTATTTGTAGGATCTGACAAAGAAGATATTAGGATAGCAACAGAACATTACGAACATAACCATGAACAAATAAAATCGTGGGACGAATCGTAATACTTAGGGAGTTACTAAAAATTGAGGGCGAAAGCCCAATGAAGTTAGCGCACATTACGCGCAATCGAGAACACGCTACGCGTGAGCAGACGAAGGCGACGACCATTTTACGCGCAATATGCGCTTGAAAAATGGTTATTATACGCCTCTGTTGTTGGACAGCACCATGAATTCATCCGAGTATTGGGATCAAACAAGATCCTACTGTACTTTGGGAACCTGGAGCGGACTGCAGCACAAGTTCACACGGGCGGTAACTAGAAAATTTTCGAAAGATTAACGAAAACATCCGCGTAAGTATGATAGTTAGCAACTAACAAAAACGATGGACTGAAAGACTATTTTTCAAAGTTCAAAAATTAATCGTCACAAGAAGACACAATTTCTACCGCCAGACGGTCAGGATAAGTCCTCATAAAGATGACTAAAAGAACTTTTGAGAGATAAAAAGGTCAGTCGATGAAGCCGGGCCCCGACGGTCCCTACTTGACCCAAGTAACCACACCGGTGAGTTACTGGGAACAAAAGTCGTTTTTATGTATTGCCGCGATTAAGACTAAGGTCGCAACTATGCAAACCACCCCAAGCGGGGTTTGCTAGAAATCGCGGCAAGTAAAGCGTGCGCTTAGGCGCTCCCCCTAGAGAGTTATAAACAAACTGAGGCTTAACCGCCTATGAAGATTGCACCAATTAAGGTGCTTGATAAATCAAACCATCCTTATAGGATGGTAGACAGACGAAGGTGACAACTTACTTTTCTTATCTTCGCACCTTAATTGGTGCGGGGTCTGAAGAAAGGCGGGTCTCACAACATTGGCTACTAAAAAAAAGGGAATACATTATTCCCCACAGTGATACCGATGAGTAGACTGCTAGTAAGCAGGATATTCATTTATCAAAAGAAGTTTTACAATTATGAACTAACGACACTGCATCGCTCTCTCCCCACTCGGTGAGCGTGATACATGTCGCCGACAATCTGGAAGAGCCCCGATGTCTTATAAATAAATCATTGTAAAAGAACTTTTGATACGAAAACGGTTGACTGAAAGCCTACTGAGTGTAGGAAATGGTAGCCAGTTGTGGTGTCACAGTGATCCCATTCTGCAGTTTGCAGTTTGTGCTCAAACCTTTACATGTTTCCGGAGATACGATCCTGCATAAGAGAAACTTCTCTGTGATGTATGTGTTGTATCCCCTGAGATTTATCCTGCAAAAATTGCTTTTGCTGAAGTGAGTTGTTAGAGAACGAATACACGAGTAGATTGCCACAACAGTCTCCCATGTATGTGCCTCTGTATAACTTATACAAAAGTGTTCTGGTAAAACCGCTTTTGCCTTCTAATCGAAGGTCACAGCGGGGCGACCTCCATATTATAGGAGTTCCTCCTAAGAATATGGATGGTCACCAGACAAAGGCAAAAGCGGTGCATTAATGCTTATGCTCTCACAGATGAGTAAAGAAATTACAATCAGCGTTATTGATAATAGGTCTGTGCCTCGCACTAGTGTTACTACAATGAAAGGTAGTTGCACTTATTGCGGGTCGCATTCCGTTTTCTATACATGGTGTAGAAAATGCCTAAACGAAATGGCGATTATTAAAAATTTAATAAAACAAGCGCATAGGCTTCCTAATGAAGACTAATGGCGCATATAGATGGATCCAAACTACGAATGGAAATTTGAAAATGGAATGCCT
>Ga0233444_10001020_pt1 | contig 33301 bp, 31 predicted proteins | sample SI_124_October20_6_FD_182792 | JGI IMG/M metagenome (GOLD analysis project Ga0233444, IMG submission 182792) | Seawater microbial communities from Saanich Inlet, British Columbia, Canada - SI_124_October2016_10_MG | ecosystem: Environmental > Aquatic > Marine > Inlet | place: Canada: British... | reverse complement strand
CCAAGGTGACCCGCAAAACCGGCAATCGCTTGTCGCCGATATTGAGCAAAAATTGGCCCGGCTGGCGCAAGCCGAAGCTGCGTCGCCACCTTCTGAGGGGGCTGAGTGATGCCGAAGTCGCAGCGCTTTACTGGCATTGGGGGCTAAGGGCAATCAGCTGGCCTTATATGAAGACACCGCTTGGCATTTTTTCACGCCGCGTCCGGGCTGGCGACTTTGGGATGAGGCGAGCCAAGATTTCCTTATTTTCAACGCTACCGATTGGCAATCGGTTTTGCCGCAAGACAGCGCCCCTGCCAGTCTCATCACCACGCTAGAAGCGGTGGTCAATATCACCGAGCCGAGCCTGATTAGCCTGCCGTCGCACACGATATTTTTTGGCGTAGCGGTGAAAGTTCTGGAGGCCATTGAGGGCGCCCAAAGCTGGAGCTTAGGCGTGGCTGGCAGCACCAACCGGTTTGGCAATGGGCTGTCGCTTGCTGCTGGTAGCGAGATACGTGGGCCTGCCGATCCATCGACGATCTATTGGAGCAACACACCGATTTTGGCGACAGCCATAAATGGCACCTTTACCAAGGGGCGCGTCGCCATTGCGATTTACTATTTGCGCTTGCCGATACCAGACGCGACATAGTGCTTTGGGCGTTTTGGCGTGTCTTTCAGCTAGCCATGCCCATGGTCTGTGATATGTTGAGGCATATTTTGGAGGATATTATGTCACGATTGACCACACACGCCCCGAGCGTGAGCGAAGCCATTGAAAGCCGTTTTTCTTGCCGCGCCTTTCTCGATAAGCCGGTTGCCCAAGACGATGTGAAATACATTGTCGACACCGCCATGCGCGCGCCTTCGGGCGGCAATTTGCAGCCTTGGCATGTCTATGTTTTGCAGGGCGAGCCGCGCGACCAATTGGTGCAAACCATTGCTGAAAAAGGTCTGGAAAATCCGGCTGGCGAAGGCTCAGAATATAATATTTATCCGCCCAAGTTGAAATCCCCCTACACCAATCGCCGTTTTGAACTTGGCGAAAAAATGTATGAATCGATGGGTGTGGCGCGCGATGATAAAGCCGCTCGCTTTGCTTGGCTGGCCAGTAATTTCACGTTTTTCAATGCACCTGTTGGCATGTTTTTTGCGCTCGATAAAACCATGCAAGAAGGCCAATGGTCGGACATGGGCATGCTCATTCAAACCATGATGTTGCTGGCGCGGGAACGTGGCTTGCACACTTGCCCGCAAGAAGCTTGGGCGATTTGGGCGCCAACGGTGAAAGCGCATCTGGATATTCCAGATCACATGACGCTGTTTTGTGGCCTCGCGCTTGGCTATGCCGACCCCGACGCCCCCGTCAACACATTGGAGAGCCCGCGCGCGCCGACGGACGAAATGGTCCAGTACCTAGGCTTTTAAATGGGCGAGCTATCTGAAATCTCTCTGTGGGCGGGCAGTGCGATGGTCGCCTTTGGCGTGGCTTATGCGTTGGCCGCTCCTTTTCGAGACGGGCACAAAAAAGCCCCGCTGCGGGCAGTTCTTTTTGTCGTGCCGAGCGCGGCTTTGGCGCTTTATCTATATTTGGGCAATCCCCAAACGCCCGACCAACCGCTATCGCCACGCCTAGAGGGTGCCTTGGCGGATTTGCCACCGGCGGCGATTATGGCGCGGTTGGAAAATGAAATTCGTCTGCGGCCCCAAGATGCCGAAGGCTGGCGTTTGCTGGCGCGTTTGCGCACCACGGTGGGCGAGCATGCCAAAGCTGGCGATGCTTGGCAGCGCGTGATGGAGCTAACGGCGGCCACCAGGCCTATCGACACGGAAGCGCAAGTCGGCTTGGCGCAATCGCTGATTGAGCAAGATGGCGGCGTGGTCAATGAAGTGGCGGTGGCCCTTCTCGATGGTGTGTTGAAGGAAGACGGCAATCATTTATTGGCGCAATTCTGGCGGGCGCAGGCTTGGACACAGCAAGGCGAAGACGCCAAAGCGCGCGCGATTTGGCGAAACCTTCGGGCTAATTTGCCCGATGAGGCGCCGCTTGCCAAAATGCTAGATAAGCAGCTTTCCCAACCAAATTAACCGTCCCAAACCTGCGGCAACGAGCCACCCTTGGACGGCCCGCATGGCCATAGCCAAGCGCCGCCGCAAAAGCCTATACTGGCGCCATGATTGCAAAATTTACTCCCAAACAAACGCGACTGGCAGCCATTGCTGGCGGACTTGCCTTTTTGGCTGTGGCCGCAGGGCTGGCGCTCACCGCGCTGGAAGACAATATCGTGTTCTTCCGCTCGCCCAGCGAAATCGCTGCCAATCCGGCGATTCCGGGCGAAGCTATGCGCGTCGGTGGTTTGGTGCGCGAGGGCAGCGTCGTGAGAGACGGTTTGCGGGCAAAATTTGAAGTCACAGATTTGGCACATAATATAAGTGTCTCGTATGAAGGCATGTTGCCCGATCTGTTTCGCGAAGGCCAAGGGGTGGTCGCGGAAGGGCGCTTCAACGCCGAGGGCCTGTTTGTGGCCGACACGGTTTTGGCCAAACACGACGAAACCTATATGCCGCCCGAAGTCGCTGAGGCGCTCGAGAAATCTGGCAATTATAATCAGCCACACCCAGGCAAGGCGGGCACGCAATGATTGCCGAGCTGGGTCATTTTATCTTGGTCTTGGCGCTGGTCGTCGCGCTGGCACAAGCTTTTGTGCCCCTGGCTTTCTTGCGCCACGAGACGGGCAACGCGACGGCTCTGTCTTTCGCCACACGCGCCTCTTACCTGCAAGTTCTCCTCATTGGGGCTTCTTTTGCGGCGCTGACCTATGCTTTCGTGCGGTCCGATTTTTCGCTGATGGTGGTCTTCGCCAATAGCCATGCCGCCAAGCCGATGATTTATAAAATCGCGGGCGTTTGGGGCAACCATGAGGGCTCGATGCTTTTATGGACGCTTATCCTAGCCGCTTATGGCGCCGCTTTTGCGCTGACTTCCAAGCGCCTGCCCGCGCGTTTTTCTTCTTTCGTCATGGTGACCCAAGGCCTCTTGGGATCGGCTTTTCTCTCCTTTCTTTTATTCACCTCCAATCCATTTGCGCGCCTTTTGCCCGCGCCTTTTGCGGGCCAAGGTCTGACGCCGATTTTGCAGGACCCCGCTTTGGCAGCCCACCCGCCTTTGCTATATGCGGGCTATGTTGGTTTTTCCATGAGCTTTGCTTTCGCCATTGCCGCATTGGCAACCGCCGGTGAGCCGCATGAGGGGCGCGACAATAATTGGGCCCGCTGGATGCGCCCGTGGATTTTAACCGCGTGGATTTTTCTAACTTTGGGCATCGCGCTGGGGTCTTATTGGGCTTATTACGAATTGGGCTGGGGCGGCTTTTGGTTCTGGGATCCGGTAGAAAACGCCTCGCTGATGCCATGGCTGGCGGGCACGGCTTTGCTGCATTCGGCCCTTGTGGCGGAAACCCGCGACACGTTAAAACGCTGGACGCTCTTGCTGGCCATCGTCACTTTCGCTTTGTCCTTATCGGGCACGTTTTTGGTACGCTCTGGCGTGTTAACCTCGGTGCATGCTTTCGCCAATGATCCCGAGCGCGGCGTTTATATTCTCGCCATATTGGTCGGCTTCACGGCTGGCGCTTTGGCGCTTTATGCCTATCGGCTACCCAAATTAGCCCCCGATGGGGCCTTTCAACCAGTGAGCCGCGAGGGGCTTTTGCTGGCCAATAATATTTTCCTCGCCACCGCCACGGTCACAGTTTTTGTTGGCACTATTTATCCGCTGGTTCTAGATGGTTTGGGCATGGGAAAAATCTCCGTTGGCGCCCCGTATTTTAATGCGGTGTTTGCCCCTCTCGCCGTGCCATTTGCCATTCTCTTGCCGCTGGGGCCTTTGCTTACTTGGCGCCAAGGCCACTTGGCGCCTTTGCGAGTTTATGTCGCCATGGGCGCGGCGGCGGCTTTATTGCTGACGGTTAGTCTCGTGCTCCTGCGCGGCCCCCATTCAATTATGGTGCTGGCTTTATTCGCGGCGTCTTTCTGGTTGGTGCTGGGCGCGGGCCTTGATTTATATCGCAAACTCTTCCCCCATCGCGCCAAGCTATGGCGCTTCTGGAGCTTGCCGTCGACCGCTTTTTCAGCCCCGCTCGCCCATGGCGGCTTGGGCGTTTTAATGCTGGGCATTTTGGCGGCGACACAATGGCGCGAAGAAGTTGTGGTGGCCGCCAGCCCAGGCCAAGAAATAGATATCGCCTCCATCACCTTGCGCTATGACGGCTTGCGCGAAATCGAGGGCCCGAATTATCGGGCCGAGCAGGCTCGCTTGAGCTATCTCACGGGCGCGCATGCGGGCAGCTATTTATTTCCAGAACGACGCTTCTACGAAGCCGAACGCTCGCAAACCACCGAGGCGGCCATCACCACAGATTTGACGGGTCACCTCTATGCGGTGGTTGGCGAGACGGCCAATGACAAGCGTGTCTTGCGGATTTGGTATCACCCCTATGTGGCCTTCATCTGGCTCGGCGCACTGCTGATGGCAGCCGGCGGAGGCTTCGGCTTGCGTACCCGGCTAAGGCGCGGCGCGTGATAGGCCGGCTGCTTAGTCTCGCTTTTCTTTTGGCTGGCCTTTGGGTCCTGCCCGCTCAAGCCCTCGACCCTGGCGAAGCGCTGAGCAACCCTGCCTTAGAAACCCGCGCCCGCGCGCTTAGCCAAGAGCTGCGCTGTCTGGTTTGCCAAAACCAATCCATCGACGATAGCGATGCGCCTTTGGCGCGTGATTTACGCCAAATGGTGCGCACGCGCCTCTCGGCTGGCGATAGCGATGCGCAAATCCGTGCCGCTGTGGTCGAGCGCTATGGCGAGTTCGCTTTGTTCCGCCCACGCCTTGCCAGCCATACGGCGCCGCTTTGGGCGATGCCAATTATCATTTTGCTGCTCGGCGGATTTTTTGGCTTTCGCCTGATGCGTCAAAAGACTTCAACCCCGCCGCAATAAAAGCTAGTCTGCCCCTATGGACGCGCCCCTACGCCTTTTGCTGGTCGAAGACGACCTGAAAGCTGCCGATTTATTGGTAGAGCGATTTCGCGCGCAAGGCCTAGAGGTCACCCATGCCGCCGATGGCGAATTGGGTCTAGCCGCCGCGCAAGACACAAGCTTTGACGTGATGGTCGTCGACCGCATGATGCCAAAATTAAACGGCGTCGAGATGGTCCGCCAATTGCGCGCGCAAGGGCAAGAGACGCCGGTGTTGTTTTTATCCGGTCTTGGCGATGTCGAAGATAGGGTCGATGGGTTTGCCGCTGGCGGCGATGATTATTTGGTCAAACCTTATGCTTTTGCCGAGCTGCAAGCGCGGGTTCTGGCGCTCACCAAACGCCAAGCCCAAACGCCAGAAACGATTTTACAGCTTGCTGATTTGACCCTCGATGTGGTGGCGCGCCGTGCCACGCGTGCCGACACAGTGCTGGAGTTAAACCCGCGCGAATTTACGCTGTTGGAATATTTGCTGCGCCAAAAAAACCAAACCGTCACCCGCACGATGTTGCTGGAAAACGTTTGGAACTACGCCGCTGACATGCAAACCAATGTGGTCGATGTGCATATCTCGCGCTTGCGTGCCAAGCTTGATAAAGGCTTTGAAACCCCGCTGCTGCACACGCTGCGCGGGCAGGGGTTTGTGTTGAAAGAGGCCGCGTCATGAGCCTTTTGCGCGCTACCTCGTTTCGCGCCGCCATGGCCTATACGGCTGCTTTAACCGTGGCGGTGGCGCTCGTTTTGGGGCTGTTGTACAACCGCCTTGAGCAGCGCTTATTGGATATGCAAGACGCGGTTATTTGGCGCGAGGCGGCCAATCTTTCGCGCGTCTATGAGCAAGAAGGCACGCAAAGCCTGGCCACGCTGGTGAGCATAAAAGCTGATTTAAATCAGGGCTTCGTGCTTCGTCTGTCGAACGCTTTGGGCGTGTATTTGGCGGGCAATCTGGCGCCGTTTCCGTCGCCGGAAAACACCCAAGCCGCGCAAGATGGCTGGTTTTATGTCACCACCCCACAAACCCAAATTCGCGCTCGCCTCTTGCGTCTCGATAATGATTTAGTGGTTCTGCTCGGCCAAGATATGCACGATACGCAAAACCTGCTGGCCACGATGGTTCGTCTTTTCGCCCTCGCGCTTTTGGGGCTGATGATTTTCGGACTGGCAGGCGGCGCGCTTTTGGCACGCCGCAATTTGGCCCGCGTGGCCAAGCTCAACCAAGAGTTACAACCTGTCTCGCAAGGCCAATTCGCTAGCCGTGTGTCCATCGATGCAAGCGGCGATGAATGGACGCTGATGGCGGGCCATATCAACACCATGTTGGCGCGCATCGAAAGCCTGATGGCGGACACCAAACAAGTCAGCGATAATTTGGCGCATGATTTACGAAAACCCCTGACCCGATTGAAAGCGCGCCTCGAAGCCTTGCTGGAGCAAAGCGAAGATGCGGCGCGCGATCAATTGGCCGATGCTTTAGAAGATGTCGACGGATTGCTGCATAGTTTTGCCGCGCTTCTCGCGCTGTCTCGCCTCGAAAGCGGTGCTGCGAAACTCACCCGCCAGCCGATAGACGGGGCAGAGTTGTTAACTAATTTGCATGATTTATTCGAAGCCGTATTTGTCGACAAACAAATGCGTTTGGTTTTAGACGTCACGCCAGTAAGTGGTTTTGAGGGGGATGAGCCTTTGCTGGTTCAGGCCGTGGCCAATCTTTTGGAGAATGCACTCGCCCATGCCAGCGTGCCCGATAGCCAAGTGGTTCTGGCCTTGCACGAAGCTGAGGGCGATATCTTAATCTCGCTCACCGATGGCGGCGCGGGCATTCCGGCTGATAAATATACCGACGTGCAAAAGCGTTTCGTGCGTCTCGAGGAGAGCCGCACCAGCGATGGCAATGGGCTTGGCCTGTCGCTGGTGGCCGCGATTTGTCGTCATCACGGCGGCGCGCTCGAGCTTGGCGTCGGCACGCTCACTCTTGACGACGGCGCGTCGGGGCTCAAAGCTGTTTTGCGTTTGCCGAAGCGAGCCTAAGGTGGGGAGCGCATCTTCTCTGTTATTTGCCAAGCTGGCCGCCACCCCAGAGCGTCAACCGCTCGACGCCGACCATGCGCGCGCCTTGCTAGGAGACATTCAAACCGCCGCCTCGCCAGACGTGCAAGCGCTGCTTGAAACCCATGTTGATTTCTTCCTTTGGGTGGTCGAAGGCAGCGGTTTTTTGACCCGCCTAATGCGCCGCTATCCAGATGTTTTGCAAGACCTGAGCCGGCAATCCGTGGACGCCTATCACGCAAAGCTGATCCATAACATGCAGGCCACACTCGCCGAGTGTCCCGACCGCGATATCGCGATGGCCGAGCTGCGCCACACGCGAAACAAATCGGCTTTGTCGATTGCGCTGGCTGATTTGGCCGACCATTGGGATGTCGAACAGGTCACGCAAGCGCTCACCCATTTGGCCGATGCGAGCGTTTCGGCCGCGCTTGATTTTCTTTTGCACGAGGCCGTGCGCGCACAGCATTTGGCAAGTTTTTCGCGCGATGGTTTGGTGGTCTTGGCCTTGGGCAAACATGGCGGGCAGGAGTTGAACTATTCGTCGGATATTGATTTCGTCGTCTATTACACGCCCGATGCTTTGCCACTGGCGGCCGATGTCGACATCCGAAAGTTCCACATTTCTTTGGTGCAAGAGTTAGCCGCCATGCTGCAAAATGTGACGCAAGACGGGTTTGTCTTCCGCGTTGATTTGCGCCTGCGCCCTGACCCTGGGGCGACGCCGGTCACGGTGTCGGTTTCGGCCGCGCTTGGCTATTACGAATCGATGGGACAAAATTGGGAGCGCGCGGTCTATATCAAAGCGCGGCCGATGGCGGGCGATTTGGCGGCGGGTCAGCGCTTTATCGATGATTTGCAACCTTATATATGGCGACGCTATTTTGATTTTGCGGCCATTGAAGATGTCCATTCGATGAAGCGACAAATCCATGCGGTGCGCGGCCATGCCGAGATTGCCGCCATGGGCCATAATTTAAAACTGGGGCGCGGCGGCATTCGCGAGATCGAGTTTTTCGTGCAAACCCAACAGCTCATCGCGGGCGGGCGCGACCCAGATTTGCGCGGCCATCGCACCGTCGACATGCTGGCCATGCTGGCGCGCAAAAACTGGATTTCAGACGAGACTGCCACCACGCTAACTGCGTGTTATTATTATTTGCGCCGTCTCGAACATCGCCTGCAAATGCGCCAAGACGAGCAGACCCAAACCTTGCCGATGGCGCCAGAGCCTTTCGCCAGTTTCGCCCGTTTTGCAGGCTTTCAAACAGCGCCTGACTTTGCCACAGACTTCACCGCCCAACTGGCCAAAGTCACCCAAGAATATGCGCTTTTGTTCGAGCAATCCGAAAGTCTGTCGGGGGGGGAGGGCAATCTGGTTTTCACCGGCAATGAAGACGACCCCGGCACGCTAGAAACTCTGGCCGATATGGGGTTCACGCGCGGCAAAGAAATATCGGCGCTCATTCGCGGCTGGCACGCAGGCCGCACGGGCGCCACGCGCAGTCAGCGCGCGCGCGAAATTCTCACGCGCTTGCAGCCCACTGTTTTGCAGCGATTGGCGCAAGGTGGCGATGCCGATGGCGGGTTCATTCGATTTCACAATTTCTTAGAAAGCCTGCCATCGGGCGTGCAGGTGTTTTCTCTGTTTCAATCGAACCCGCATGTTTTGCATTTGCTGATTGATATCGTCACGGTAGCGCCACGCCTATCGGCGTTTCTGGGTGCCAACTCAGGGCTCCTCGATGTGCTGGTGCAACCGGTAGACGTGGCGCCACTGAGTTTGGCTTTGGATACGGATAATTTCGAAACCGCGATGAACCAATTGCGCCGCCATGTGCATGAAGAACAGTTTCGTATCGGCACCCGTGTTTTGGCCGACCCGGTAATGGCGGTGCGCTTTGGCGAGGCCTATAGCCAGCTCGCGCAAACCTCGATTGAGGCCATGTTGGCAGCGGCCAAAGCCGACATAGAGCGCCAATATGGAAAGCTTACGAGCGGGGAAATGATTGTCTTGGGGCTTGGCAAATTGGGGAGCCAAGAGATGACGCTGCAATCTGATTTGGACATTATTCTGATTTGTGATGCGGCCGATTTTTCGGCTCTGTCGGAGGGCGAGAAACCCATTTCTGCCGAACAATGGTTTGCCAGATTGGCGCGCCGCTTTTTAAGCGGGCTCAGCGCCCCAACGGCCGAGGGCGGTTTGTTTGAGGTGGATACGCGCTTGCGCCCTTCGGGCAATGCGGGCCCGCTGGTCACGAAATTATCGTCGTTTACGCAATACCAAAACCAGCAGGCTTGGACGTGGGAACATATGGCGCTGACGCGCGCCCGGGTAATGGCGGGCGATGCAGGCTTGGCCGAGCGAGCCACGCAAGCTATCGAGACGCTTCTTGGCGCCCCGCGCGAACCGCAAAAATTGGTTCAAGACGTTGTCGAGATGCGCGCCCGCTTGCGCCAGCACCAACCCCAAGCTGGCCCGTTTGATATTCGCCGCGGGGATGGGGGTTTGGTCGATATTGAGTTTATCGCGCAGGCTCTGCAATTGCGCCATGCGCCCGACCATGCATCGCTTATCGGCACGCGCGAATTGACCCGTCTTTTGGATGATTTGGCGGAGCTGCATATTTTAGGGCAAAGCGATTATGAGACCCTAAAATCGGCCGCGCAGACCTATTTGGCTTTGCGACAAATTGGCAGTCTGTGTCTCGAAGATAATGAGACCCACCCCGTGCCGGCCACGGCTGGCGTCTTGCTAGAGGCGCTAAATGAGCCGGATATGCGCCGTTTAGAGGCGAGATTGCTTGATCATCGCCAGGCTGTCGGGAAAATCTTTGAGACGGTTCTTGCAAGCCTTTCCTGAGCGACCAAGTTATTGACCCTTGTTTCGCCTTGCTCTACCTTTCTGGGGAATTAGATAGATATATAGAGACGATTAGGGAGGGATTGACGGATGAATTTTGACTTTTCAGACGATCAGAAAATGCTGAAAGACCAAGCACGCAAGTTCTTGGAAGATAAATGTAGCTATGATGATGTCCGCACGGTTCTCGAAAGCGACGCCAGCCACCATGATGACGTTTGGCAAGGGCTTTGCGATCTGGGCTTCACGGGCGCTGCCATCCCGGAAGAATACGGAGGCCTAGGCCTTGGCGCGCTCGAATTATGCGTCGTCGCCGAAGAGCTTGGCCGCTGTGCCGCGCCAGTACCTTTCAGTTCGTCGATTTATATGGCCGCCGAAGCGCTCAAGCTGGGTGGCTCAGAAGCCTTGAAACAAGCTTGGTTGCCCAAATTGGCGTCGGGCGAAATCATCGGTACGCTGGCCGCCGCAGAAGGCCCAGCCGCCCCATCGCCACGCAACACGAAAACAACTTTTGCCAATGGTAAATTGAACGGCCGCAAATTGCCGGTGCCCGATGGCGAAACCGCCTCGGTGGCTATTGTTCTGGCCAACACAGGGGGTGCCGGTGAGCAGGCAGTCTCTTTGGTGGTGGTTGATTTGACCCAAAGCAGCGTTACCCGCTCTAGTGTCGAGACCATTGACCCAACGCGGGGCCATGCCGAGATTAACTTTGAAGATGCCGATGCAACGCTCTTGGGTGTCGCGGGCGAGGGCTGGGCTTTGATGAAACGCGTCGAAGCCGGCGCGGCCGTGCTTGTGGCTTTTGAACAAGTCGGCGGCACCGAAGCGGCGCTGCATATGGCGAAAGACTATTCGTTGGATCGGTATGCGTTTGGTCGCCAAATCGGCTCTTATCAGGCGATTAAACATAAATTAGCCGATATGTATGTGAAGCTCGAACTGGCTCGCTCCAACGCCTATTACGGCGCCATGGTGCTGGCTCAAGAGGGCGCAGACCTTGAATTAGCGGCCGCCTCGGCGCGTATTTCAGCGACCGAAGCCTATCGCTTTGCCGCACAAGAATGCATTCAAGTGCATGGCGGCATCGGCTTCACGTGGGAAGCCAATCCGCAATTTCATTATCGTCGGTCAAAACTTCTCGCTCTGTCTTTGGGCAGCGCGAGCCGATGGAAAAACCGGCTCGTTGCCGAGCTTGAAAAAAGTAATGTGGCCTAACGCGTTTACGCCACAAGTTTAGTTAACTAGGAAGGACAGTTAAAATGGATTTTAACGATACCCCAGAAGAAGCCAAGTTCCGCAGCGAAGCTCGCGAGTGGTTGACGGCCAATGCACGCCAGCGCGACACCAGCAACGCCAAAGCCAGCGTGTCTAACAAATCAGAAGCCGAACGCCTCGTGCGCGCCAAACAATGGCAGGCCTTAAAAGCCGAAGCCGGATATGCCGCCATCACCTGGCCGACCGAATATGGCGGTCGCGGTGGCACCTCCATTCAATCGGTTATCTATTCGCAAGAAGAAGCCAATTTTGATGTGCCGCGCGGTTTCTTTGAAATCGGCCTCGGCATGTGCATTCCAACGATGATGAAATGGGCCACGCCCGAGCAAAACGAGCGCTATGTGAAACCCGCTTTGTTTGGCGAAGAAGTATGGTGCCAATTGTTCTCCGAGCCAGCTGCTGGTTCTGATGTTGCGGGTTTGCGCACAAAATGTGAGCGCGATGGCGATGACTGGATCATCAATGGTCAAAAAGTTTGGACATCTGGCGCGCATTTTTGTGATTATGGCATCATCGTCACCCGCTCCGACCCAACCGTTCCAAAGCACAAAGGTCTGACGTTTTTCTTCCTCGACATGAAAACGCCCGGCATTGAAATTCGCCCGATTAAGCAAATCTCTGGCGGTGCAGGCTTCAACGAAGTGTTCTTCAATGATGTGCGCGTTCCCGATAGCCAGCGTCTTGGCGATGTCGGCGAAGGTTGGAAAGTATCTCTGACCACGTTGATGAACGAACGCCTCGCGATTGGCGGTGGCAGCGGCGTCGACCATGAAGAATTGTTGAAACTGGCTCGCGAGACCGAGTTGGAAGAAGGCCCAGCGATTAAGGACTCGAATGTGCGTGAAAAACTTGCCGATTGGTATGTCCAGTCGCAAGGCTTGAAATACACCAAGTTCCGCACGCTAACCGCACTCTCAAAAGGCCAAGTGCCAGGCGCGGAAAGCTCCATTGGTAAAATTGTGTCGGGTCCGAAAATGCAAGACCTCGGCAGTTTCGCCATGGACATCCAAGGCCAGGGCGGCATTTTGCAAGATGGCGACGAGAGCCCGATGGGCGCTGCTTTCCAAAATCAGTGGCTCGGCGCAGCCGGCTATCGGATTGCGGGCGGCACGGATGAAATTTTGCGCAACATTGTCTCCGAGCAAGTGCTGGGACTGCCGCAAGATATTCGCGTCGATAAAAAAGTACCGTTCAACGAATTGGCCAGCAACTCGAAAAAGTAAGCCTGCCGATTTTTGCGACTTAGAAAAGCCTGCGGGGGAAACCTCGCAGGCTTTTTGTTGTCTCTTGCTGTGGCGTCCAAAAAAGGCGACAAAGAGCAGATGAGTTTAAGCGCTGAAGATATCAAGTTTTCCGTTGCCCCGATGATGGATTGGACGGACCGCCATGACCGCTTTTTTCTGCGGCTCATTTCGCGTCGCGCACGCCTCTATACCGAAATGGTCACGGCCAATGCCATCCGCTTTGGCGACCGCGCTAAATTGCTAGACTTCAACGCCGAAGAACATCCCCTCGCTTTGCAAATTGGCGGCAGCGAAGCCGATGCTTTGGCCGAAGCCGCCAAAATTGGGGAAGACTGGGGCTATGACGAGATCAATCTCAATGTCGGCTGTCCGTCGGATCGCGTGCAATCAGGACAATTCGGAGCCTGCCTCATGCAAACGCCCGACTTGGTGGCCGAGTGTATGGCGGCGATGAAAGACAGCGTCAAAATTCCCGTCACCGTGAAGTGTCGCATCGGCGTCGACGAGCAAGACCCGAATGAGGCTTTGTTCACTTTGGTGGAAAAATGCAAAACTGCGGGCGTCACGCATTTTATCGTGCATGCCCGCAAAGCTTGGCTTGACGGCTTAAGCCCGAAAGAAAACCGAGATATTCCGCCGCTGGATTATGCGTTGGTATACCAATTGAAAGCCGCACATCCTGATTTGCTCATCTCGATTAACGGCGGCATTGAAACCATGGCGGAGGCCCAAACCCATATGGCCGATGTCGATGGCGTGATGCTGGGCCGCGCCGCCTATAAAACCCCTTATCTGTTAGCCGACGTCGATGCTGCGTTTTACAACGAGACGCAAGCGCCGCTGTCGCGCGAAGAGATTGTGCACCAATTAGTGCCTTACGCTCAAAACCTCGTGGCCAATGGCACGCGCTTGCATGCTTTGACGCGGCATCTCATGGGTTTGTTTCAAGGCCAAGCGGGCGGGCGCATTTGGCGTCGCCACTTGAGCGAAAACGCGCCGCAGCGCGGGGACGACCCCAAGGTATTAACCGAGGCGCTGGATTTGGTGCGAGAGCAACAGGCGCGAAAAAGCGCCCTGCAGGAGACTGGCTAGATGGAACAACTTATGGCTTTGGGCAGCTCGGGGGAGCTTGGATCTTTGGCGGCGGTCTTGCTGGCGGCGGGGTTTATCTCGGGCATTATCGCAGGCCTATTGGGCGTTGGCGGCGGCATTATTTTGGTGCCCGTCTTGTTTCAGACTTTCGTGTTTTTCGGCTTTCCGGAATATTTGCAAATCCATATGGCGGTCGGCACGTCTTTGGCGATTATCTGTTTCACCGCCACACAGTCGACCCGCAGCCACTATAAAAAGGGTGCCGTCGATGTGGCGGTTTTAAAAAGCTGGGGCGGTTTTGTTGCGGCTGGCGCTTTGGTGGGCGCGATTGCCGCGCGTTTTGTCGCGCCGGCGGGGTTGAAAATCATCTTCGCGACGCTGGTCTTAACCATGGCGTTTCGCATGGTCTTGAGCCAAAACGCCGGCGAGGCGAGCCAAAGCTCGCTGTCGGAAACGCTGCAAAAGGCACTCTCCAGTCTCATCGGATTTTTCTCGGCGCTGATGGGCATTGGCGGCGGCACCTTATCGGTGCCGCTTTTGAACGCCTCTGGCCATGATGTCCACCGCGCGGTCGGCACGTCATCGGCTATCGGCGTTCTCATCGCCGTGCCAGCGGCGATAGGTTTTATTATCGGCGGTTGGTCGCTGCCTGATTTGCCGCCCTTCGCCTTTGGCTATGTCAATGTTTTGGCTTTTGCCTTGATGATACCGACCAGCATGTTGGGCGCGCCGATAGGCGTGCGTTTGGCGCATCGCATGAGCAAGAAAACCCTCAACACTATTTTCGCCAGCTTCTTATTTATCAGCGGCGGACGCATGGTGTTGGCGCTGCTGTTCTAAATTTTCTGGTCGTATTCACCGACTTCGGGATAAGACGCCAAGAGCGCATCAATTTCGGCAAAAATCGCGCGCATATTTTCTTCCGATGCTGGGCTCTCGACCACGACCACCAGGCCTGGCTTATTGGAGGAGGCGCGAACCAAACCCCAAGTGCCATCGGCCAGCGTAATGCGGACGCCGTTTACCGTTACCAAATCACGAATGTCTTGGCCGATAATTTGTGCGCCATCGGCCGCTAATTTTTCGAAATGAGCAATGGCGCGGTCGACGACTTCGTATTTTTGCAAATCATCGCAATAGGGCGACATGGTCGGCGAGCCATAGGTGACGGGCAGGGAGCGACGCAAATCGGCCATTGTGTCTTGGCCCGCCCGATCGAGCATATCGCAAATGGCAATGGCAGTGACAATGCCGTCGTCATAGCCGCGCCCGATGGGAGCGTTGAAAAAGAAGTGGCCGCTTTTTTCAAAGCCTGCCAGCGCGCCCATATCATGCGTGTGGCGCTTCATATAAGAGTGTCCGGTTTTCCAATAATGCGTTACCGCACCCGAAGCCAATAAATCAGGGTCGGTGGCAAAGAGGCCGGTGGATTTTACATCGGCGATGAACACGGCGTCTTTGTGTTGGCGCGCCAAATCGCGGCCGACGAGAACGCCCATTTTATCGGCGAAAATTTCCTCGCCCTCATTGTCCACCACACCGCAACGGTCGCCATCGCCATCGAAAGCAAAGCCGATGTCGGCGCCAGTTTCTAAAACTTTATCGCGCATGGCGTGCAACATTTTCATGTCTTCGGGGTTTGGATTATGGTTGGGGAATGTGTAGTCGAGGTCGCAATTTAGCTCGACCACCTCCACGCCCAATTTGGCTAAAACCTGTGGCGCAAAAGCCCCTGCTGTGCCATTGCCGCAAGCAACCACGGCTTTGAGTTTGCGCTGAAAAGGCTCGCGCGTGCTCAAATCATCCATATAGGCCTGCGCTACCGTATCGACGCGCGAATAGCTGCCGCCCGCACGCGCCACGCCCGTGTTGTTCAAAACCGCCTCGCGCAAAGCCGACATTTCGTCTGGCCCAAAGGTTAACGGGCGCGCTGCCCCCATTTTAACGCCGGTCCAGCCATTTTCATTGTGGCTCGCGGTCACCATGGCCACGGCAGGCGCATCGAGGTGAAACTGAGCAAAGTAAGCGGTCGGCGAAAGTGCCAGACCAATATCGAGAACCTCGACGCCCGCGCTCATCAGTCCGGTGGTCAGCGCAATTTTAATGCTTTGCGAATAGGAGCGATAATCATGGCCCACCACAATGCGGGGTTGTTTTTCATCGCCCAAAAGATCGAACAATACATTGCCAAGCCCAAAGCCAAGCGCCTGAATACCTGAGAGGTTTATCTCATCGGGAAACAACCAGCGCGCATCATACTCGCGAAAGCCCGTGGGCTTCACCAAGGCTTGGTTTTCAAAGTCAATGGTATTGGGGGTTAAATCAGCGCGGGGTTTGGACAGCATACTCGGGCCTCGGAATAATTATTTACGGGAGCGTAGGGATAGCACGATTTACCCTCACGATAAAACCGCCTATAGATGCTGCATGAGGAAAAATCATGTCATCTGACGATACGCCAACCCAAGATATTGTTCGTCTCGCTTTGAGCGATGAGCCCTTGCTCGACATAAAATCAGATATTCAAATCTCTGGCTTGCCCGCGTTTGAACCCGGCTGGGTATGGTTGGCGGGCGCGGGGCCCGGTGACCCTGGTTTGCTAACGCTGCACGCGGTCAATGCGCTTCAGCAAGCCGATTGCGTGGTTTATGATGCTTTGGTATCGGAAGATATTCTCTCGCTCGTGCGCCCCAGTGCCGAATTGTTTTATGCGGGAAAGCGCGGCGGTAAGCCGAGCTGGAAGCAAGATGACATCACCAATCGACTGATTGAAATGGCCGAAGCCGGCAAGCGCGTGTTGCGGCTGAAAGGCGGCGACCCATTTATCTTTGGTCGCGGCGGCGAGGAAGCCCAAAGCCTGGTGGCGGCGGGTATTTCTTTCCGGCTTATTCCGGGTATCTCAGCCGGCATTGGCGGCCTTGGCTATGCCGGCATTCCCGCCACCCACCGCGAGGTCAACCATGCGGTGACTTTTGTAACGGGGCATCTGGCAGGAAAATCATCCGACCCGCAAGTCGAGTTGCTCGACTGGAGCGCAATCGCCAAAGCATCGCCAGTGATTGTGATTTATATGGCGATGAGCCGTCTGTCGGTTATCGCGGAGTTGCTGATGGCGGCAGGGCGCGCGGCCACAGAGCCCGTGGCGATTGTGACCCATGCCACAACGCCGAAACAGCGGGTGGTGACGGGCGAGCTATCGCAAGCGGCGCATTTGGCCGAACAGCATGGGCTAGAACCGCCGTCGATTATTGTTATCGGGGGCGTGGTTGATTTGGCGGATACGTTAAGCTGGTTTGGCGCGAAACCGATTTAAGCGGTTTTCAGCGTCTCAAGCCGTGCAGGCAATTGCGCCAAAACGGCATTTTTTTCGGCGTCGGAATAACCAGACCAATTACCAATTTCCATCATCTTGCGGCCACAGCCAATACAAAAGCCAGCCCGAGCCGACACCGCACATAAGCGGATGCAAGGGGAGGCGGGAGATGTATCCGCGTTTTCAGATAGTACGGTCTCAGTCATGCGAGGAAATTAGCGGTTTGGACGACAAATGGCAAGTCGCAGGCGTTTGAGGTTGGCTTTTCCACCTAAAATGCCCTCTGCGGCATTTTTTCCGCATTGGAAGATTGATTTAGCGTTCATATCAACTAGATTTAGGTCAAACGTATAGGAGACGATTCCATGGATGTAGATTTCACAAATGAAGACCAGGCTTTCCGTGCTGAAGCACGCAAGTTTATCGAAGAGAATTACCCCAAGCACCTCATCGGTGCCGACCGCGGGGACCTCAGCAAAGAAGACTTTCTAGCATGGCATAAAATTTTGGCCGAAAAAGGTTGGGTCGCCCCAAGCTGGCCAGAAGAATTTGGTGGCACCGGATGGTCGGTCACACAGAAATATATCTGGAACGAAGAAAGTGCTGCCTTTGGCACCATTCCTCCGCTGCCCTTCGGCGTCGCGATGTTGGGCCCAGTAATTTACACCTTCGGCAACCAAGCGCAAAAAGATTGGGTTTTGCCCGGCATTAAATCCGGCGAGACCTGGTGGTGCCAAGGCTATTCCGAACCAGGCGCAGGCTCTGACCTGGCTGGTTTGAAAACGCGCGCCGTGCGCGATGGCGATGACTATATTGTTAATGGCCACAAAATCTGGACAACTCTGGCGCAACACGCCGACTGGATGTTCTGCCTTGTTCGCACAGGCACGGAAGGCAAACCGCAAGCCGGTATCTCTTTCTTGCTCATCGACATGAACACGCCAGGCATTACCGTGCGTCCGATCATCACCATTGATGGCGGCCATGAAGTCAACGAAGTCTTCCTCGAAGACGTTCGTGTGCCGGCCGAGCATTTGGTTGGGGAAGAAGACAAAGGCTGGACAATTGCGAAGTTCTTGCTGGGCAATGAGCGCTCGGGAATTGCTGGCGTTGCTCGCTCGAAAAAAGCCATTGATCGGTTGCGTGAGATTGCCCGTGGTGAGTTGGAGGATGGCGCACCGCTTCTCGAATCAGCTTCTTTCGCCCGCAAAATTTCCGAACTGGAAATCGACCTAACGGCATTGGAATATACCGAGCTGCGCACATTGGCGTCGGAAAGCAAGGGTCAAGGCCCGGGCCCAGAGAGCTCCATCTTGAAAATTAAAGGCACGGAAATTCAGCAACGGATTACCGAGTTGACCATGGAAGCGGTTGGCAATTACGCCTCCCCATGGGTTCCCCAGCTCGACCGTGGCGACAATTATCTGTCGATTGGTCCCGATCATGCCGAAGGTGTGTCGCAAACCTACTTTAACACAAGAAAAACCTCTATTTATGGCGGTTCGAACGAAATTCAGCGCAATATTATTGCAAAAATGGTGTTGGGGCTTTAGTCTCGCCACACATTTAGAGAAGGAAATACAAAGTGGATTTTAGCTTTACAGAAGAACAAACCCTGCTCCGCAACATGGTGCAGAGCTTCGTTCAAGATAATTATGATTTCGATAGCCGGATGAAAATCGTCCGTAGCGAAGAAGGCATGAGCCGCGAAATTTGGGGTCAATTTGCCGAGTTGGGTCTTTTGGCCGCTCCGTTTTCGGAAGAGCTAGGCGGCCTCGACGGCGGACCTATCGATATTATGGTGATTATGGAAGAGCTGGGCCGCGGTCTGGTGGTTGAACCCTATCTGCCAACCGTTGTTTTGTGCGGGGGCATCTTGAGCCGTCACGCATCGCCAGCGCAGCAAGAAGCTAATCTGCCAGGTATTTTGGGTGGCGAGAGCATTTGGGCCTTGGCCTATAGTGAGCCGCAAAGCCGCTTTAACCCTGCCGATGTTTTGACCTCTGCCAAAGCAGACGGCGAAGGCTATGTATTGAACGGCACGAAAGCTGTTGTCGCCGCTGCGCCTTGGGCCGATAAGCTCATCGTCTCGGCTCGCATGTCGGGCGAACAACGCGACCATAACGGCATTGGCCTGTTCATCGTCGACAAATCGACAGCTGGCGTTTCGACGCAAGACTACCCAACCGTCGATGGCAACCGTGCCAGCGAAGTGACTTTTGAAAATGTAGCCGTCTCAGGCGACGCCCTCATCGGCTCGCCAGACACCGGCCTCAGCATTCTCGAAGAAGCCCTAGACCACGGCATTGGCGCCATTTGCGCCGAGAGCCTGGGTCACATGAAATCGCTCAATGATGCAACGGTTGAATATTGCAAAACCCGCAAACAGTTCGGCGTGCCGATCGGTAGCTTCCAGGTTCTGCAACACCGTATGGTAGATATGTTCATGGAATATGAGCAGTCGGTTTCCATGACCTATATGGTCAACATGAAACTCAGCGAAGGCGAAGACGAGCGCAAGAAAGCCTCGTCTGGCGCAAAAGTTCAAATCGGTAAATCCGGTCGTTTTGTCGGTCAAGAAGCGGTGCAATTGCACGGCGGTATGGGCATGACAGAAGAGCTGAGCGTCGGCCATTACTTCAAGCGCTTGACGGTTATTGACACCCAATTTGGTAATGTCGATCACCATCTGAAGCGTTTTGCTTCGGCCTAATCTATGACCATGCTGGAAGTTTCCCAGCAGGGACACATTGTAACCCTGACCATCAACCGGCCTGACATGCGCAACGCATTAGGGGAACCGGGGGATGGTCAGGTTTTTTTTGATGTTATCGCCAAAATTAACGCCGACCGAAATGTCCGCTGCGTTATTCTGACAGGCGCCGGTTCGGCGTTTTCTGCTGGTGGCAATATTAAAGCCATGCAAAAGCGCGAAGGTCCTTTCGAAGGCGGTGCCATGCACGTGGCCGATGGCTATCGTCGCGGCATTCACCAAATCGTCAAAAGCCTTTGGGGGCTAGAAGTGCCCGCCATTGCCGCCGTCAATGGCCCGGCTATTGGTTTGGGCAACGATGTGGCGTGTTTGTGCGATATGCGGATTGCGTCTGAGAAAGCGATTTTTGGCGCGACCTTTTTGAAAATTGGCCTCATTCCAGGCGATGGCGGCGCATGGCTATTGCCGCGCATCATCGGCCATGCGCGCGCCTCTGAACTGTTGTTCACGGGCAATACGGTGTCGGCCGAAACGGCGCTGGACTGGGGTCTTGTGTCGCAAGTGGTTTCAGATGACAAATTGCTTGAAACTGCGCATGATATGGCAACAGACATTTCCCGCCAAAGCAGCGAATCTTTGCGCGCCGCCAAACGTCTTATGCGTCACGGCCAGACCAGTGGCTTTGAGACGGTGATGGAAATGTCAGCTAACGCACAAGCGCTCATGCATGTGAGCGAAGATCATTTAGAGGCAGTGTCGGCCATGCTGGAAAAGCGGTCGGCGGAGTATCAAGATAAATAATCGTAAAACCAATAGGAGAGACCGATGAAAGTAGGATATGTAGCCACTTTGAAAGTGGTAGACGGAAAGCAAGCTGAATTTGAAGCTGCGTTTGCAAACATGCAAGCCGCCGTGAAAGCCGATGAGCCAGGCACGTTGCAATACGACCTGTGCCAAGATGAGGCTGACGCCACCACCTATCGTGTGATGGAACAATATGAAAATCTCGATGCGCGTAAAGTGCATGGTAAATCGGCTGCCTTTGGCGCAGCTGCGGCGCCTTTGGGCGGCGGTGTAATGGCAGGCGCGCCAGAGGTTGTGCCTGTGAAAATGATTGGTTAGGAGGCCGTTATGGACCTGAGTTATAGTGGAGAAGACAATGCGTTCCGCGAAGAAGTGCGGGCGTTTATTAAAGAAGCTTTCACGCCAGATATCGTGCGCGAATGTGAGCGTTCGAAGAATGGTTATATTTCCAAGGAAGCGCATATAACGTGGCAAAAGCGTTTGCATGCCAAAGGTTGGGCTGCGCCAAATTGGCCAGTCGAGCATGGCGGTGCAGGCTTTACGCCAACGCAAAAATTCATTTACACGCAGGAAATGGAAGCTGCCGGTGCGCCGCATACCATTCCATTTGGCATGACTATGGTTGCGCCCGTGATTATGAAATTTGGTACCGAAGAGCAAAAAGCTCAGTATCTGCCAGATATTCTGGCCTCCAATGTTTGGTGGTGTCAGGGGTATTCTGAGCCAGGTTCGGGTTCCGATTTGGCGTCCTTGCAAATGAAAGCCGAAGATAATGGCGATCACTTCCTATGTAATGGGTCGAAAATTTGGACGTCCATGGCGCAACATGCCGATATGATTTTCTGCCTCGTGCGGACATCCAACGAAGGCAAGCGTCAGCAAGGTATTTCCTTCTTGCTCATCGACATGAATGCAACCGGCGTAAGTGTTGCGCCTTTGATCACACTGGATGGCCCTGCCAAGGATCAGCAAGAGATCAACCAAGTGTTCTTTGAAGATGTGAAAGTGCCAAAAGAAAATCTCGTGGGCAACCTCAATGAGGGTTGGACATGCGCGAAATATTTGCTCGAGTTCGAACGCGGCAATCCGTATTCGGGTGGCTTGAACCGCACGCTGGGCAAAGTACGTTCCATCGCAAGCGACGTGGAATCCGATGGCGCTCCGCTTATTGAGAACTCCGAGTTTAGCGCCCGATTGGCCGATCTCGAGCAACAAGTCATGGTAATGGAAGCTACCGAGCTGCGCATCTTCTCAGATGTCAGTGCGGGCGACAACATTGGGCCAGGCTCGTCGAGCATGCTGAAGACACGTGGCACAGAGCTGCAAAAAGATGTGTCGGAATTGGCTATGCAAGCGATTGGTCAATACGGCCTGCCATTTGTGGAAGACACATTGGCCTCGACCAATGAAAGCGATATCGGCATGGCCGGTGCCGCGCCGATTACGCCGATTTACTTCAACGTTCGCAAGACCTCCATCTATGCGGGCTCGAACGAAATTCAGCGTAACATTATTGCGAAAGCTGTCTTGGGACTTTAAGTCTCAAACCAGACACAAGATTAGGGGCGCTCTTCACGGAGCGCCCTTTTTTTTGTTACATAACTTGGCGTAAGATAAGCATGAGCGCGAACATGGCGAGGAAGATACCCGCCGCCGAGCCAATCGAAGCAATGCCCGATACCAGCCCGCTTTCGCGGCTGGCCTGTTCGCTAATTTTAAGCATCTGCAACACGCTCCGCTTCAGTGCTGCCAAAACCACAAACCAGACACGCAAAACCGGCCCCGCAATCGCCATGGTGGCGCGGGGTAACGTGCGGCGGAACAGATAATCCGTGTTCAAAACAGTGGTGTCCATGGCCGTCGGATAGACCCCGCGCAAGCTCAAGAAGACAAAGCCAAGGCCCGCGAAGAACAGCAATTGCAGCTCGCCCAATACATAACCAGCTTTCCAAACTTCATAGCGTGCGTCATACGGCAGCAACGCATACAGCGGTTCAGGATAGACCCCGATACCCAAGCACAGCGCGGCGGCGGCGCCCATTGCCAGCAACATGCCAAGCGGTGCCTCTTTGGCTTTTACCCGCTTGGGCGCCGGGCCGAAGAAAGGCAGATAAACCGCCTTCACAAAGATGTGCTGCACCGCACCGACGGTGGCAAAAACCATGGCGAGCCAGACGAAGAAATAACCTTCCTTGGCCACCGCGCCGAGGGTCAAGGACTTCGTAACAAAGCCAGAGAACAGCGGGAAGCTGATAATCGATAGGGCGCCAACGGTGCAAAAAATGGCGGTCAGCGGCATGGATTTAGCCAAAGCGCCCAATTGGCTGGCTTTGGCTGTGCCCGTGCGATGCAAGACAGCGCCAAGCGCCATGAACAAAAGCCCCTGATAAATCGTGCTGGCAAATGCATGTGCCACCGTGCCGTTCAAGGCCAATTGTGTGCCAACGCCAATGCCGATGACCATAAAGCCCAATTGATTGTTCAGCGAATAAGCCAGCACGCGGCGCAAATCATTTTCGACGGCCGCAAAAAACACGGGCAAGACGGCCATCACAGCGCCGATGTAAATCAGCGGCGTGAAGCCAGCAAAGCAAAGTGCCAGCATGTAAATTGCCAATTTGGTGGTGAAGGCGGACAGCATCACCGTGCCGGTAACCGATGCCTCTGGGTAGGCATCTTGCAGCCAGCCGTTGACCAGAGGGAAGGCGGCTTTAATGCCAAAGGCGAGAAGCAAGCAAAGACCTGCTGGCGTGAGGGCATCCACGGCTTGGATGGTCAGCCCCGTGCCATCGCGCCACAATAAAACCGCACCAGCCAATAACACCACGCCGGATCCGACTTGCATCAGCAAATAGCGCATGGCGGCGTTCATCGTGCGCGCGCTAGTGCCTGCCAAAACCAAGAAGACGGAAGTGATGGCGGTCAGTTCCCAATACAAGAAGAGCGTTAGAAAATCGCCAGCGAAGAGCGCGGCAATGGCGGCGCCCGCATAGGCCAAGCCTGCGGCTGAGGTTGTTTTATTGGGGTCGTGCAGGGCATAAAAAACATTGAGCGCGGCGGCGATGTGAAACACCAGGGCGAAAGGTTTGGTCATGGCTTCGGCGCGCACCAGAATGAGATCTAACCCGCCCAAACTGGCCGTGGTATGGACGCCCGTCTCAATGCCAAATGTGAGATAGCCAGACACCCCAATGAGCGCCAACATATAGGCTTGGCGTGGCGCGTGCGGCAGCACCGGCACAAGCAGCGCGCCGACGATAAGCAGGAGACCTGGAATGGAAAGCAGCATCTCGAGCATCTAGGCGTCTCCCTCTGGCGTGTCGTAATAATCGACGGGGCGCGTGGCAAGTTTGGCGACCAGCCGACTGCCAAGGATAATCGCTAGGAAAGCGAGAAAGCCGAAGCCTGCAAAAAACAGCGGCATGGCTTCGAGGGCAAAATATGCGTGGCGATGGACGAGGATCTCAGCCAGAACCAGCAAACCCGCGACGGCTGCCAAAAGGCGCAAGCCCAAAGCGGGCGTCAGTTTACTTTTAGGGTTTTTCGACTTCGCCATGCCTAGCCTCCAAAATCTATGATGAATAGGTCGACGGCAAAAAACAGAGCCAAGGATAAAAATGCGGTAATCGACAAGGGAATAAGCATGGCAATGGGGGCTTCTTGCACGCCCTTGAGTTTGCGTTTCGGCGTGGCAAAGAAGCCGCGAACGACAATCTCGCCGAGGTAAACCAAGTTCAACAGCGACGACACCATCAACACGCCCAGCACCACAAGATAGCCATTGTCGAGCGCGCCGCCCATCAGCATGAACTTAGACCAAGCGCCCGCCAAAGGGGGCACGCCCATAATCGACAAAGCGGCCAAAGCAAAAGCAGTATAGGTAATCGGCATGGTGCGGCCGAGCCCGTTCATATCGCGAATGTCGGTGCGTTTGTGGGCCACATAAATAGCGCCCGCGCAGAAGAATAAAGTAATTTTACCCGCCCCATGCGCCGCGATATGCAAAGCCGCGCCAGAGGCCGCCAATGGGGTGGCCAGCGCTGTGCCCATGACAATATAGCCCAATTGGCTGACGGTGGAGTAAGCCAAGCGGGCTTTCAAATTGGTTTTGGTCATGGCGACAATCGAGGCGGCCAGAATAGAGAAACTCGCAACCCAAACCAGCCACTCGCTGCCGCCGGTTTCCTTTAAGAAATCAATGCCGAAAATATAGACGCCGACTTTCAACACGGTAAACACGCCCGCTTTCACCACGGCTACGGCGTGCAGCAAAGCACTGACGGGCGTGGGCGCGACCATGGCTGCGGGCAACCAACGGTGCAGCGGCATGAGGGCTGCCTTGCCAATGCCAAAAGCAAAAAGCGCCAAGAGGGCGGGGACATAAAACGGGTCTATTTTGCCCACCAAAATACCGCCCGAGGTAAAGTCGAGCGTGCCCGCTATAGCCCAAACGCCGATGACGCCAAACAGCAAGAAGACGATGGAGCTGGCAACCAGAATGCCAAGGTAAACTCGGCCTGCTTTCAAAGCCGCCTCATCGCCTTTATGGGTGACCAGCGGATAGGTCGAGAAGGTGAGCATTTCGTAGAACACAAACAGCGTCAATAAATTGCCCGATAGCGCAATGCCCATGGTGGCGTGAATGGCCACGGCATAGAAGAACATAAAGCGTGTGTGGTTGGCCTCTTTGGCGCCGCGCATATAGCCGATGGTATAAAGCGTGGCCAAAGGCCATAGGGTGCCGGCCACGAGCGCAAATAATTTACCCAAAGGCTCGGGCGTGAAGGTCAGCGTCAGTCCGGGTGCCAGCTCCACCAGCGTCAGGCTGGCGCCGGTCGGTAAAAGATAAAGCTGAAAAGCCGCGCCTGCGCTCAAAATTCCTAGCAGAACCGCTTGGCCATCGCGCAAATTCGGGTGATTGCGAAACACCAATACCAGAGCCGATGCCAATAGCGGCAGGCCGAGTAGCGTGTAGATAAGATTTTCAGCTGACATTAGTTCGCTCCCGCAACAGAGGGAATAAACACATGGGCTGCGGCAAAGGCGGCTTGCACCAGAGGGGTTGCGTAAATGCCAAACCCGAGTGTGGCGATGACCATAATCCAGGCCGGAATATATTGGCTGGCGGTCTCGTGCAGTTTGGGCGCGCCTTTAGGGCGTGGCTGCAACCAGGCGGCTTCGATGATTTTCCAAACATAAGCCAAGGCCAAAGCCGAGCTGAGGAAGGTCAAGCCGGCCAATAGCCAGAAGTCTTGTTCCAAGAGGGCGCGGATGAGATATAATTTGGAAATAAAGCCAGCCGTCAGCGGCACGCCAATCAGCGCCAAACCACCGAATAAAATCGCCGTCATGGTGATGGGAATTTGTTTGCCCGCCCCTTGAATGGTGCCCATGGTGGCGCGCCCTGCTTGCGCGGCAATCATGCCAATGGCCAAAAACAAAGCGCCCTTCATCAGCGCATGATTGAACAAATGCAAGAAAGCGGCGGCCAAACCAGTGGCGCTCATGGCGCCAATGCCAATGGCCATATAGCCAAGTTGGGCGATAGAGGATTGCGCGAATAATTTTTTCAAATCGGTCTCGACAATGGCGGCCAAAGTGCCCACGAAGGCGCCCGCAATGCCAAGCGTCAAAACCAACAGACCCACCGCATCGGCAAGGCCCGGGAACTCAACGCCAAAGACGCCAAAGATTAAGCGGATGAGCACATAGACCGAAACCTTGGTGGCGGTAGAGGCCATCAGCGCGGTCACCGCCGAGGGCGCGTGCGCATAGGCTGGCACCAACCAGAAGTGCAGTGGAAACAGCGCCATTTTTAAGAACAAGCCCAATGCGATGAAGGCCATGGCGGTAAAGGCGGCACGGGTTTCCTCGACTTGGGGCAGGCGCTCGGCCAAATCGACCAAGTTCAATGTGCCCGTCAGCATGTAGAGCAGCCCTAGGCCGATGACATAAAAAGTGGCGCCCACGGTGCCCAGAATGAGATAATTAAAAGCCGCAGGCAGCGCGCGACGGTCGCGCCCAGAGCCCATGGCGACCAGCGCATAGGCTGACAGCGATGAGATTTCGAGGAAGACGAAAATATTAAATGCATCGCCCGTGGTTACTTGGCCCAACATGCCGGCGATGGTGAGCAGCCATGCGGCATAAAAAAGCGCATGGTCGCGCGCGTCAATTTCGGCCGCAACCAACTGGCGTGCCGCCAAAGTGGCGACAAAGCCAATGCCGCTAATCACCGGCAAAACCAGCGCGCTGGCGGCATCAATCACATAAACAATGCCAATGGGCGCGGCCCAATTGCCCATCTCATAGACAAGGGTTGTGCCCAGCGCGCGTTGTTCGAGGAACAAGGCAATGGAGATAAGAAATGCGGCGCCCGTGGTGATAAACGCCACCCCCCAAGCAAGGTCTCGACCGCGCAAAAGAGCGGCGAAAGGCGCGGCCAGCAGCGGCAGAAGAACTTGCAAGACAGGTAGATGCTGCATCATGAGACGTCTTCCTCGTCATCTAGCTGGGCGATGATATCATCGTCTTCAATGGTGCCGAAGCTCTCGTGAATGCGGATGATCAGCGCATAGCCCACAGCGGTGGTAGAGACGCCCACCACAATGGCGGTGAGAATAAGGACATGCGGCAAAGGGTTGGAATAAACCGTCGTCGGGTCGCCCGTTAAAATAGGCGCCGTACCTTGCGCCACTTTGCCCATGGAAATATAGAGCATGAAAACCGAGGTCTGAAAAATATTCAACCCAACGATTTTCTTGACCATATTGCCGCGCGCGATAACCCCATAAAAACCGATCATCATCAAAACGATGACGAGGTAGTAATTCCACTGGCCGAGCAGTTGTTCGATAAAGGGGTTCATTTTTTCACCTTCTTCGCTGTTTTCGAAGCCGAAACTTTGCGCTCATGCGCGTCCGATTTCGACAGCAAGCGCAGATGCGCGGTGCGCCCTGCGAAAGTGAAAAACAACATCACCATAACCGCGGCCACAGTCAGCCCGACACCAAACTCAACCAAAAGAATGCCCAAATGCTGGCCCGCGACGGGGTCGCTGGACAGCACGTTAAAATTAAGAAAGTTCTTGCCCAACACCATGCCGGCGACACCGGTAAAGCCGTAGAGTAAAACACCGCCACAAATGCCCATCAAATTATAGCGCGCCGGCCACACGTGGCGGCCTTTATTGAGGCCAAACACGACCGCATTGAGAACGAAAGCAGAGGCGAAAATAACGCCCGCCTGAAAGCCGCCGCCAGGCCCGTAGTCGCCATGAAATTGCACATAAAGCGCAAACAACATGACGGCGGGGATCATCACCTTGGCGACCACGCGAATGACAATATCATCATGCATTTTGGCTCCCCTTGGTTTTGCGTTTGGCTTTTTTAGGTTTTTGCGGCGTGCGCGTGTAACCGCCGATGATAAGCAGCACGGCCAAAACTGCGGTGAATACCACCAGCGTTTCTCCGAAGGTATCAAAGCTGCGATAGCTGGCCAGCACAGAGGTGACAATGTTTGGCACGCCGATGGCTTGCTCGCTGCCGATGATATATTCGGGCGCCACATGATTATGAATTGGCGCTTTGGGGTCGCCAAAAACCGGCAGGTCTGAAACCGCAACCGCCAGCAGCAAGCCGGTCAGCGTGGCCAGAAAAGCGGGAACCAAAGATATCGAATGCGGTTTTTCTTGCGCGGGCAACAGCGATAGAGTGGCTAAGGCCAGGACGGTGGAAATGCCGGCGCCCACAGCCGCTTCGGTGAAAGCGACATCGACGGCATCCAGCACCACGAATTGCGCCGCGGCGACCAAAGAAAACGCGCCCGATAACATCACCACGGCAAACAGGCGGTGCAACCGCAGCGCCAAAATGGCAATCAATGCCAGAAGCGCGATGAGCGAAGCATTAACCAAAAAGCCAGCCATTATTTTGCCCCTTTGGTTTTGGGTTTCGGCTTAACTTTCGGTTTTGGCTTCAGCTTGCGGCTCAGCTTCCCGTCGACGCCAGACACGCGCGCGGCGCGCGCGATGGCATGGGTGGCGGTTGGGCTGGTCATCACCAAAATAAACCCAATAAGGATGAGGCGTACACTCACCGTCCAATCGGGGGAGAGCAGAAGCAGTCCAAACAAAATCAGTCCTGCGCCGCCCGTATCGACAATGCCAGAGCCATGCATGCGCTGATAAATATCACCCAATCGCAACAACCCAAGCGCGCCAAAGATGACGCCAAGACTGCCCAAGCCCAAGCTGATATAGCCGACAATCTCGATGATTTGCCAAACCATACTCATTCCGATTTATCCTTTTTTGAACTGTGCGGGTGGTCGCCCAAAGTGCCGAAGCGGAAATATTTCAAAATCGCGATGGTGCCGATGAAATTGATCAGCGCATAGAGCAGCGCGATATCTAAAAATTCGGGGCGGCCATCAAAAAACCCATAAACCGCAATCGCCAATACGGCCAAAGTGCCAATGGTGTTCACCGCCAACACGCGGTCAAAAGGTGTCGGCCCCAGGGCGGCCCGCGTGATGGCCAAAACAAAAGCCACACCCAGAGCCAATAAAGAGAAAGCCAAAACGCTCATGGTTTTGTCCCTTCCAGTTGGCTTACGCGCGCGTCCATTTCAGGGTCGCTAAGACCTTGTGCGAAATCATCGGTCAGGGCATGGACTAAAATATAATTGTCGGCTTCCTCGACATCGACCGACACAGTGCCGGGAGTCAGAGTGATAAAATTGGCATAGGTCACCAGACCGGTTGCGGTCTTTTGGCTGCCTTGCACCCAGGTTAATTGCGGCTGGGCCGATGCGGGGTTGAAAATAATTTTCACCACCGCCCAATTTGATTTGAGGATTTCCCAGGTCAGCCAAAGGGCGACTTTGGGCAATCGAACAAACACCGCCATGGGCAGGCCTTCGTCGTCTAGCACGCCCATGCGCGAGGCAATCATCGAGACGCCCAGCGCGCTGACAAACCCAAGGCTAAGGAGCAGTCCGGTGTAATGACCCGACAGCAACAGCCAAAGGCTGAACATAAGAGCAGTGGATATGGCTATCTGGCGCATGAAAAAAAGGGCGCGTGTTGCCACGCGCCCTATCACTTTCTAGGCTTTGCTTGCAGCTTGAATAAGCTCAAACATGCGGCCCGTTTGCTCGCCACCCTGGAACAGGGCTTTGGCGTCGTCATTTACCGTCGAGATAGTGTCCCAATTGGCGGCCACATCTTCGGCGGTTGGGTTTTCGCCCAAATACATGCCTTTGGTTTCGACAATCGCTGCCGAAGTATAGGCACCCGCACCGGCGCAAATAATTTTGCCAGTTGGGGCGGCTTCCGAGCTCATAAACACAACCGCAGGGGTTACGCGTTCTGGGGTCAGCATGTCTTCCATTTCGGCAGGCATGAGGTTTTCCGTCATGCGTGTCCAAGCGACAGGCGCCAGCGCGTTAATGTGAATATTGTCTTTTTGGCCCTCGATCTTCAGCGTGTTCATGAAGCCGACAACGCCCAATTTGGCGGCGCCATAGTTGGCCTGACCAAAGTTTCCGTAAAGACCCGAAGAAGAAGACGTGACCACGATGCGGCCATAGCCTTGTTCTTTCATAATCGGCCAAACCGCTTTGGTTGGCTTCATGGTGCCGAACAAATGTACGTCGACCACAAAGCTGAAGTCGCCGAATTCCATTTTGGCAAAGCTCTTGTCGCGCAAAACGCCCGCGTTGTTAACCAACACGTCGATGCGGCCATAAGCGTCCATGGTTTGCTGAACCATGTTCGCAACGCCATCGTCGTCGGTTACACTTGATCCATTGGCGATGGCTTCGCCACCCGCCGCTTTAATTTCAGCCACAACCGCTTCGGCTGCATCTGACGAACCGCCAGAGCCGTCCATCGTGCCGCCCAAATCATTGACCACGACTTTCGCGCCACGGCGTGCAAAATCCAGCGCATGGCTTTTGCCAAGTCCGCCGCCTGCACCTGTTACAATCACAACTTTATCTGTAAAATCCAAACTCATTTTCGTCTCCTTAGATGGAAAAAACCTGCCCTGTTGTGCCTCACAGGCGGCTTTGGGTCAAGCGAGTTTGGTCGGTTTTTCGTGGGCTGTTTATTGTGCCGCAGCTAGGCCTTGGGTGGCGTTCGCGCCCACTTTATCCGTGCCTTGCAAACCCGCCGCTTGGGCCAATAATTCATACGAGCGTTTGCGCGCGTGTAAATCTGGGATGAGCGTCAAGGCAAACACTTCGTCAATCTCGTGCGTTTTTACTATGGCGTTCAGCTGGGTCATCACTTTGTCTGGAGTGCCGGTGAGGCTGCGCGCTTCGAGTTGCGCTAAAACTTGCGCATCGCGATCGCTCACTTGCCAGTCCTGTGCTTCGTCGAGGGTCGGGAAACGCCCGGCTTTGTTTTGCATTAATTGGCTCGCCCAAATATTGCGCGGACGAGAAAGATAATCGGCTTCTTCTTGGGTCTCGGCCACCAGAATAGAGGCCGCCAAAGCCACTTTAGGCGCCTCGCCTTGGCGCGAAGGTTTAAAATGCGTGCGATAGTTAGACAGGGCGTTATCGAGATTGTCGGGAGTTATGAAATGCGCATAAACATAAGGCAGCCCATGGTGCGCCGCATGAATGGCGCCGTCGCCACCCGAGCCCAACATCCACACTGGCACGGCTTCGTCGCCCATCGGTTGGGCGTGCAAGCCTTGGTAGGGGTGGTCGTCTGGAAAGCCGCCTGCCTCGCCAGATAGCCCATTGGCATCTTCTAAAAACTGCAACAGCATTTCTAATTGCTGGGGAAACACTTCAGGCGGCCAAGCTTTGGGGCCGGGCTGCAAAGCGGCCGAGGTGCGCATGTCGCCGCCGGGGGCACGGCCCAAACCAAGGTCGATGCGTCCGGGCGCAAGCGCTGCCAGCATCCGAAATTGTTCCGCCACTTTCAGCGGGCTGTAATGGGGCAACATAATGCCGCCGGAGCCGATGGACAGGTTTTGGGTGCGCGCCGCGATATGGCCAATGAGAATTTCAGGCGCCGCGCCGGCAAAAGATGAAGTGTTGTGATGTTCGGCCAACCAGAAACGCGAATAGCCCAATGTGTCTAAATGTTCGGCCAAAGCCACGGTTTCGGCCACCGCTTGGGCGGGGCTGGTGTTGGTGACAATGGCAGACTGGTCTAACGCGTTCAGTAAAAAATGGCTCATGAGCATTAGTTTACCCAATCGATAAGCGTCTGGCCAGCAACTTGATGGCAGGGTTGGATTGGCGTTTGGCCATAAAGTTGTGTGTGGGGCGAGATTCTGCTTGCCGCCTGCAGGCGAGTGGCTAATATTCGACGCCATCAGGTTCGGTTTAGGGAGACGACAAGCCATGTATGCAGAATTAAAACAAGTGCGCGATCAAATGACAGGCCCGGAGAGCATGTTTGCGATCAGTGATATTGAAATTCGCGGTCAAACGCTGAAAACTTTCACCAATGCACCGCCATCGCTTCGCGAAGTCTGGGCGCTTTCTGCCATGGGACACGCCGATAAAACCTATCTCGTATATGAAAATGAAACCTGGACGTACACGCAGGCCTATGCCGAAAGCGCGCGCGTCGCCGCTTGGATGTTCGACAATGGTATCAAACAAGGCGACCGCGTCGCTTTGGCTTTCCGCAATTATCCAGAATGGATGCTGCTTTACTGGGCGCTAACCTCTGTTGGCATCACGGTTGTGGGCATGAACGCTTGGTGGGTAACCGACGAAATGCAATATGGCCTGCAAGACAGCGCGCCCAAAGCTTTCATTGGCGATGTCGAGCGTCTGCAGCGCATCTTGCCGATCCGCGATCAATTCCCGGACATGAAACTTATTGGCCTGCGTTTGCCAGAGCCGATTGATGGCGTGATTGAGTATGCCGAGTTGAAAAACCACGCTGGCGAGATGCCAGAGGTGAGCATTGATGGCGACGAAGATGCCTGCATTTTCTATACGTCGGGCACAACCGGGCGTCCAAAAGGCGCCCAGCTAACGCAACGTGGCTGCGTGTTGAACCTGATGAGCGTGGCCTTCATGTCGGCGGCTTCCAACATGGCAGAAGCGGTGGAAGCTGGCACGGTCGACCAAATTCCAGAGCCAGGCACAGCCCCCGGGCCGATTATGTTGGTGACCACACCGATGTTCCATGTGACGGCCAATAACTGTGTTTCTCAGCCTTGCACCATGGGCGGCGGCACGCTTATTTTCATGTATAAATGGGATGCGGGCGAAGCGCTGAAAATTGTCGATAAGTATAAAGTAACCAATTTGAGCGGCGTGCCTGTGATGGCGCGCGAAATTATCGCGCATCCAGATTTTGCCAAATATGACACTTCGTCTTTGGTAACTTTGGGCGGCGGTGGCGCGCAATTGCAACCCGACTTGGTTGGTAAAATTGACGAAGCTCTTGAAAATGGCCAAGCCAACACGGGCTATGGCATGACCGAGACCTGCGGTTTGATTACCGCCATTGTTGGTAAATATTTCCTCGATAAGCCAGACAGCTGCGGCCCGCTTGTGCCAACCATGATTGGCAAAGTTATAGATGCCGATGGCAATGATTTGCCAGAGGGCACGGTCGGCGAGCTATGCGTCAAAGGTGGCAATGTCATTAAAGGCTATCTGAACCGCGAAGAAGCCACGGCCGAAAGCATTCAAGACGGTTGGCTGCGCACGGGCGATATTGCACGCATCGACGAAGAAGGCTTTGTGTTCATCGTCGACCGCGCCAAAGATATGGTTTTGCGCGGTGGCGAAAACATTTATTGCGCCGAAGTAGAAAGCGCCGTGTTCAAACATGATGCGGTTGCCGAATGCACAGTATTTGGTGTGGAAGACGAGCGCCTTGGCGAAGAAGTGGGCATTGCGATTGTTGTGGCAGAGGGCGAAACTTTGACCGCCGATGCCATTCGCGAGCATTGC
>Ga0233444_10001018_pt1 | contig 33352 bp, 39 predicted proteins | sample SI_124_October20_6_FD_182792 | JGI IMG/M metagenome (GOLD analysis project Ga0233444, IMG submission 182792) | Seawater microbial communities from Saanich Inlet, British Columbia, Canada - SI_124_October2016_10_MG | ecosystem: Environmental > Aquatic > Marine > Inlet | place: Canada: British... | reverse complement strand
GTATGTGCGTTATCCACTTTCGCTTCGAAATGTGGAAGATCTGCTGCACGAACGCGGTATTGATATTTGTCATGAAACGGTCCGTTTCTGGTGGAACAGATTTGGCCCGCTGTTTGCCGCTGAAATCCGAAAGAAACGGGTTCAACAACTTCGTGCTCATTCGAACTGGCAATGGCATCTGGACGAGGTATTTGTGAAAATCAATGGCGATACCCATTACTTATGGCGGGCCGTAGATCACGAAGGTGAGGTGCTTGAAAGTTATGTCACCAAGCGCCGCGACCGCAAAGCAGCATTGAAATTCCTCAGAAAAACAATGAAGCGCTTTGGTCCGCCACATGTCATCGTGACCGATCTACTGCGGTCTTACGGCGCCGCGATGAAGGTCATTGGCAACGCAGACAAACAGGAAACGGGGCGCTGGCTTAATAACAGGGCCGAGAATTCACACCTGCCGTTTCGACGAAGAGAGCGAGCCATGTTGCGCTTCCGCCGAACGCGAAGTTTGCAAAAGTTCGTCGCCGTCCACGCCTCAGTTCACAACCATTTCAACCAGGAAAGACACCTCTATAGCCGATCAAATTTCAAGCTCAACCGAACCGACGCTCTTGCTGAGTGGCGTCAACTCGGTGTGGCATAACGGGCGGCTTCATTGTCCTTGCAGAGACTAGTTCGCATTCGTCTGACAGCACCTTTTCGTGAGATTGGCGTTGTAGATCGTCAATTATGCGGCGGCCGGGCGAACAATCGGTGTGAAAATTCACATCTGCCATTTCGACGAGGAGAACGAGCGATACAGAAGTTTAAAAGTTGTGCAATGCTTCAGAAATTTACCAGTTATCACGCCCAGATATACAACCACTTCAACCATGAAAGACATCTAGAAAGCAGACAGACTTATAAGCAAAAACGCAGTGTTGCTATCACGGAGTGGTTTCAAATCTGCGCTTCATAGATTTATGTGACCGTGGTGCTTTGGGACGTGTTAGACTTTGTCTGACAACACTTTCAAAATCTGATTATTCTCTCTTGATAATAAAGGTCGTGTCATGAGGTAGTTGGCTAATGTGCAGGTGACTAGTATTTCCAAACAAAGAGTTACATCGGTTTGCAATAACTTGCTTATCTCCATAAAAAATCGATCCTTTGGAAATGTGAGGTGTGTCGCTTGTTTGCAGATTAAACACAAGCGCTATATCCGTTTTTTGCCAACAATCAGAAAGTGTTTGAAAAATATGGTCCTCCCATGCAGAATATATTTTTGTAGCGCTAAGGTTAAACGCCCCGGAAATAACACAAAAATCTACGTCTTTGACCGGTCTCGATCCTCTAAAAAATTTTACCCAATTTTGATGATAATTTTTCCTACAGTAGTCAATCAATTCTTTTGAAATATCGTATCCCGAGTAGTTTATTTTTTCGTCACAATACTTATTTTCAATATATGGCAGTAATGCGCCGTAGCCACAGCCGATGTCGCCAACAGAAAAGCCTTCCTTATTTCTGTATTTTATCACTTGTTCGAAGATAACGTCGAAGCGCCAGTTCTGCCGTTGAGCGCCAAGCCAATAACTCCCCTCGGGGTTGGCGCCATACTTCTTGAAGCGTTTATTGTATTTAACTTGTAGGTTAGCGTTAAATATTTTTTGAGTATTCAACAAAATTTTCTCCTACCAAATTCTAATGGATGGTCTACTATTATTTTAACAATATTTTATAGGAATTAAATAAATATATAATATAAAGACGTCGATGGGAATAGCCAAACGCGTCATCGGCCGGGTTCCACTAAACAATACATAGGAATGTGATTGCGAATGAAAAATATGTTTTTAATTACCATTCTAATTTTACTGACCAATTTTGTTACTTTTCGAGTTGCTATAGAAAAAAATCTACAGTTAATCAGATCGGAAGATGAAATAATTGCCGAAATACAACTTGTAACTAATTGCGAGTTGTCCCAAGAGTCATTTATTGTAGTCGATTTAGAGACAAAAAAAAATGTGGGTTTTAATTTTAGCAAAGCTTACCTTCGAACAGTTGAAGGTAACCGATTGCAAATCCAGTTGGATCCAAAATTCAGGGATGTAACCTCGGATTTTGAGACGCATCCGGCCCAAAAACAAATGACAATTAAAGTAGATTGCAATATTTCCGATCGATTAAAAAACACATTCGATTCATTAAGAAATACATTCAAAAACTAAGTTCTATAAAGGTTGCTTATTGTGTGTGCCCATTAAATGTCTGAACTAATTTGCATGATGCTAGTTTCTACACACGTGTCAATGTGGTACTGCAAAACGAAAATATTGCACAATATTTTTTTTAGTAAGAGAAACCAAGGATCTCACATTTTTTTACAGCGTTTAACTTCTCTAATTGTGTGTTAACTATTTCAGTCCACTTTTCACTGCCAAAAGCGTTCATAAATGCACCGTCCACCTTTTGTAGCACGCCTGTACAGCTTCCATAACTTCCTGGACTAACTCCGTTTTTTAGTCCATTTGAACAAATGAGTATGGCATTACCTAGCTGGTGATTATTCGCATCTCCATACAATACCGACGCACCAATCACTTGCCGGCCAGTAGTATTCTTCAATTGTAATGAGAGTACGTAGTTTGCGACTGAACCCTTCGAGTTACTGTCGAACTCTAACTGCACATTGCATGGAACGTTGGCGCTAAGCGCTGATGTCGACATAATAGCTAAGTTGAATGGAATTAGCGTTAGAGAGATTATTTTATGTTTCAATTTTCGCATAATTTCACTTCTTGGCTTGTTAATTCTTTGACAAGGTCAATCGATTATTGGAAATACCTGTGTGCATTTCAGATGATCCTTTTATTTTATTAATACATTTTGACCGATAAAACTCAATTGATTTTAAGACTAAAAATCAGCAATATTTTTATTACTTATTCTTTTGAATGCTATCAACAGAGTATTGGTGACTATTTTTGTGCCGGCGTTTACTTGTTGAATGCTGCACCAATTTGATACCTTCGCAGCTAGTACGAAGATTTTGAAATTGGTTTCAGCAACCCTAGAAACAAAAAAGTGAGTTGAACTCGATATGTTACAATAATTTGATAATTTTGAGGTAAACTGAGGTGACATTATGCGAGTTGAACGTGCGACGCTAGGTAAGTCCATTACTGACGGATGGTTGGAATTACGGCTATTAAAAATAGTATATTCTAGCAGTAGAACGTGGGAATATATCTGCGTTTTGAAGTTTAAAAGTTTAAAATTTTTTCCTGGTTATGTCGGTTCTTATGAGCACTATCTGGGTTTAAATCCCGATAAGGCATTCGCTACTTTCTGTGTTAGGACTGGATTTTCGTTGTGTCTAGAACAACAGCATAATATCATGGTTTGGCTTTTAAATTAAATCCAGCTTGTGAGTTGAAAGTTTTATATCAAGGTTCCTGGCCTATACATTTTAGGCCTATTTTTATTGAGAGTGACTGTTGTGGGCTGGCTTTTTTCAAAAATAAACCGGTTGTGTCGTTGGTATTTCTTAATTTGGAGACTTTAGCTAGGCCTATTGTGTTGCTTATTTACAACTTAGCTTGCCACATATGGTATGTCTTTTCTACAATTGTGCAATTTGTTGTTTGCTCACATAAGCTGGTTTTTAGGTGAAATTTTATTGTAGATTTATTGAATTATTTTCCTAAATTCAGGGCTATAAAAAAAAGAGGGCAGTAAAATGAGCGACAATTCACGCACAAATAGTTTCTTTTTGTGGCACGCGGCACGTATCTTATTATCCGTGGTAATAATAGGTCTACCGATACTTGGTGCCGTTTATGCGGCATTTACTTTAACGTGAAATTAGCTGAAGAAAAGTAAATTGAGTTGACAAATAGGTCGGTCAAAGAACGAAATTTTACTTATGACTTTGGTAAGTTAGTTTCGTAGGCGTTTTGTGACTGTTAGCGCGATATCGTAGCAAGCTATGATTGTCTCTAGACAATGTAATTGAACTGAAGGGACAAATTTTAGTAGAAATATGGAGCATTCGTAGTATTCTAACTAGAAACTTGATCCACTATTGCATAATGACACCGTCTTTGATCGTAAGGGAATAATTAGCGTTCGCAATTTGATTTTCGTAAGTTAATGTTTATGGGAGCTTCGCTAATGAAATTTTTTGTTATTGCAGCGCATATCTTTTTTTTGACTGTCCAAAATGCGTTTTCACAAAGTTTCGACAAAGGTTTTGCAGCGTATATGTTAGGTAATTATTCCCAGGCTATAATTGAGTGGCGCCATAAAGCCAGTTTAGGAAGTGCGACTGCAATGGCTAATTTAGGCAATATGTATGAGGTTGGAGCCGGTGTTGAACAAGATAAAGTTTTAGCGCATCAGTGGTACAATTTGGCAGCATCAAATGGGGATGTAGTCGCCAGAAAGAATAAACAAAATTTAGAAAAAAATATGACAGAGTTACAAATTTCCAATGCGCGTATTCTGGCAAAAAAATGTATGGTCAGTGGATACTTAGATTGTGACTAATCTACGATTTTTAGCTTGTCTGCGATTTGAGTTTTGACCTACGCACAGCAATTAATTCGCGGTGTAAATGTTTTGAGCTTTGATCTATTCTCGCGTTTTTTCGTATTATTAAACCGGTCGAATTTAATTGTCATCAATATACACTAATTATGACCATGACCGCTGGGGGCCACTGTCTAAGTGGACAAAAGTCGGGTAGCTTCCGACACCGCCTTTAGTGTTGGCTTTAACTATTTTCGTTAGTTGCTGAGCGCTCATACCCGGAACAGAGAAATCTATTGCTTTTCCCAAAATATGCATTGAATTTCGAGCGACCTTATGACTATTTCGTCGCAAGAATTCATTAGTTTCTTTAGATCGGAACCCAGAATGTACGCTTACCTTTAAGGCATTGCTTTTTCCAGAACACAAAGAGCAAATGTTTAAAAAATCATTTAATACTCTTGCGTCAAATTCCTTAATTTCATTCGTTCGCCAATCTTTTAGAAAATGATTTAACTTAGAAATTTCCTGGCTACGAAGATGATGGTTTTTGCGAAACTGAAAGGAGACCTCTTCTTTTGTGTTACCGCTTATGAGTTTCAGATTAAGTTTTTTCTCGACTACGATACGCGAAAAATTGTTTGATTTAAGTTGATTAAAATCATCCAGTTCTGGTTCTGGATCATTGTGTAACGCTAGGCCATTGAAATTATTTCTGCTGATAGGATTTTCTTGATTTGAAAATAAGCCAAGACCTTGCCCAAAATCTATAAGTGGCTTAGCCTCCGATAACGCTGGTAAGAGAGCTACTGCAAAGAACGTACGCCGCGATATTTTTTTCTGGACAGTCATCTTGTAAGTCAGCAAAAATCGTACCAATTTTAAATAGACGAATTTACGTTGAGTGGAGCTTTTGATTATCGTTTTTCTAAATCAATGGTCTGCCCCTGAAGGTCGAGGTACATTTTAAGTAAATCACCTTCGTTAATTGTACCTATTAATGTTCCAGTGCTTCTATCAACTATTGGTATTGTTTCACCTATAAAGTTCGCAGCAGTCTCAATCGCTTGTTGTAACGAGGCATCTGATTTTATATTTAATGCCTCTGTATCAGTATATTTTATGATGGCATCACTTGGCTTTGCAAATATCAATGCCTTCAGGTGAAGTTTTCCAATATATTTTCCTTCATGCGTGTTAACATAAGCTTCGTTTACTTGCATTTTTACCATTTCGGCTTTTGCTACGTCTACAATTACTTCAGGCTTGAATTTTAAAACATTCGACGATGTGATCTTTGTAATATTTTCTTCCATTAGTCTTATACCCATACGGCCCTGTGAAAGATCAATACCACGACTTAAAAGTTGCTTGTCGAAAATGGAATGTTCAAATAATTGACCGCTGATCATAGTTGCTGTAACGATCCCAATTGTTGATGCTAATGCCAGACTATACGAGCCTGTGAGCTCTAGTACGATCATGATCATGGATATCGGAGCGCCAATAACGGATCCAGCAACAGCTGCCATCCCGCATATTATAAGTTCGGGCCCCTGAAATGATTGTATACCCATCCAACTTAAGACTGATGTCGCAATGGACCCTGCTGCGGCGCCTACCAATAAAGCGGGCGAAAAAACACCGCCAAAAAAGCCAAATCCCAAGGATAGTGCCGTAGCAATAATTTTTCCGAATAGGATTGCGACTGCCATTAATAATAAAGTACTTCCGGTAGTAAGGTTTATTATTGCAGAAGTACCTAGTCCCATAACCTCAGGATAAAACGTTCCAATTATGCTTAACCCTGTAATGGCTATTAAAAATGATTGGAATTGATTCAAGCCCATTTGCGTTGGAAGTTTTGCAAATGTTAAAATTGTGAACATGAAAAGTATTGCAACAAAGCCAAAGAATGGACCGGCTGCAATTGAAATTAATATCATTGGGCCAATGTCTGTCGCTGAATAAGGCCCCATTATGAATGTTGATGAATTCCATAAATAATTGTGGATCACAATTGCGGTACCGGATGCTAATGCGATCGGCGCCAATGCCTTGAACGAAAAATGGCGTAATATAGCTTCATGAGCAAAGATTATGCCGGTTAAGGGAGCACTGAAACCAGCGGATATTGCGGCAGCAACGCCTCCTCCGAGGACAATATCTGTATTAATACGTAATTTTAGGATTGCTTTAAGCCATGAGCCTAGTGTGGCCCCAAAATGTACTAAAGGCCCATATTGACCAACTGAAGCTCCACCTGCGGCTGAGAAGAATGCCGCTAAAGTGCTTGCAATACCAGATTTTATATCAAGTTCATTGTCCACCCTGTGTGCAGCAAAGATAGTATCTGCCGGCCCATGCCATCTGATTACACTAAATTTTGCCTTGATTAAGCTTATTACAAATGCAGCAGCACTGAGACTACAAAAAAATAAAACAAAACGATTTGCATTATCAAAACGATTACTAACGAATTGTTCGATGAAATGAATTCCGGCCCTAAAATAGTGAGCCGCAGTTGCTCCAAAAACACCCAAAAGAATTCCAATCAAAATGGAGATAAGCACGAGCTTCAAGGTTTCTTGCCACATACGATATTCCACTTAATCTCTTCTGAGTTGCGGATTATTTTAGTTACTTGATCTGCTCTACGTACTTAACTTCTAAAAGCTCCAAAATCAGCTTTCTGTATGACCCATTTTGTACAGTAGAAAGTAACTCATCATACAGGGCAGCTTGTACAGGGACATCACTTCTAATTAAGTATGAAAGCTTTGTGTGAGATTCGCCGTTCGGTATGATTTTTTGTTGAATTATGAAGTCATGAGCTAGATCGGACGTACTTATAAACCTTAAACGTACTTTGGCGAGTATGATAGTATTTTTTGTAAGATTAGTTATTGATGGCATGATCCGAAAAGCATTTACGAATCTCGAGATTTTTTTTCTTTCGAGTCTTGGGAGTGATAAAATTATGTCTGGACTAGGGTCTGGTATATTTGTGCACAAATACTTTTCTAGCCTGTCTTGTGTGCAATTGAATAAAATTTGTTCGTGGTTTTGCGAAGTAGGGTTAGCCTCCGCGGGAAGAATAAAAATCCACAAAAAAATTGTGAATAGAATGCCTGAACGTTGTATATTTTTGAAAACGTTCATATCTTATACTTCAATACTACCATTTTTCTTTATTTTTTTGTTAACTGTTGACCAAATATCCTTGGCTTCAACACTGTCAAATTCAAACTTGCGGCCACTGAGTTTCTTTTCATTTTCTAGCCTAAAATAAGTCAGCATTGCAGCCATTTGTTGTTCTACTTTTTCTATATTGGAGATTGCAAACTTGACATCTTTTGCCTCTAGATATTCGTTTTTTAGAGCAGCTTGTAACCTTTGAATTGTATCGGCCTTTACCTGGGAAAGTGACGATCTTGCCGTGTTAGCGAGTACCTTGACTTTTTGCACCGCTATTTCGATATCCTGATCGCTTGGCTTTGGAGTGTGACATTCCATAACGTTGTTAGCAATCGACTTAACTCGAATTTTATGATCCCTCAGTACTTCTTTAATATGCGGAATATATTCATCCGCGCTGTAACGGACGCTTATTGTTGTATCCGTAGTACGCTCCTTCATAACCTCAACATAAGTCCCAAGTTTGCGAGGTCTGAATTTAATCCAAACAGTGACGGTTTTAAAGATTTGAGAGAAATCATTTAACGAAATGGAATTTTCTGCGTTGTTAACGAATAAGTTGACCACGTCGTACATGCGTTCTTTTGAACTATTGATGTAAGTATTTTCGTCTTCTTTGACCCTCAAGACATCGATACTGACCTTAGCCTCTTCATTTTGATTTGTTTCAGACATTTTGAACTCCTAGTACCGAATAAACATCGCGATCCGTAATTACATTGAAATCGTATATTTTTGACCGTTTATTTGGAAGTAAAAAATTAGATTTTGAAATCTTTGCTAACTAATTCATAGCAAGATTTTTTTCTGGAAAATAAATTCTTAATTTTGGCGATTACACTAATGTCCCCATTTCCGTTATCTCTATCGGTATCGTTGCTTGAATTTATCTGAAAATTCTTGAGCGCCCGGAAGGTTTCATTTCCCCAGATGCCGTCGACTTTTCCTGTGTAGGAGCCGTAACGCAGGCATTTTTGAACATTTTTTCTTTCAACGACAGATAAAGCTCCAAATTTACGCTTGATTTCATCATATACGGCTTTTGGATTCTCTGTAGTAGTGGGTTGAGCCCTTGGAATTAAATTTGAATTTTTGGTATTTTCTTGAATTGAGGGGTCTTGTTGCTCAGTGAGTGCGTTAACTTTGTTGAGTGTTGGAGCATTGTGTAAAATGCCTCCAGAATAATATAATAGTGTTTCATCCACATTCGGGTATTTGTTTAAGTAGAGTAATTTCTGATCCATTTTGTCGTCTAAGCAAAGGTTGAAATTTTTTGCCGCTTTCGTGCAGGCAGAATTAGCGTCTGACAATGTTGGGACGAATGCCAAGAACATAGCGGCGCAAAGGCTCGTGTGTTTTTGAAACACCATAAGAATAGTTTCCTCAAAATAACATGCCCCGAGCGAACGCAAATTATGTGCCAAAGTTATTTGGAATTTTTGATAAATGTTTTGCAAAATTCCTATTTTGTCATAATCTGATAGAAAGCTTGGTGGCTGTCTGGGATATCGTATAGGAAAATTTACACAATGGATGTAATTGCAACAGTAAATATTTCGAATGGTGATTTTGGGGATTGGTTAGAATTTTTTAAGAGTTATGAAACACTACGGCATAAATATGTTGAAAACGAAATTATAACACAAATTTCGAGCTCACAGGCGGTGGTGTCGTTTACGATAGTTGATTTTGACGGTTTGACTGATCTTTCCGGTTCTCAATTACTTCGTGATGGTGAAGACCGTTTAGGCATCAGCGTCGAAATTAAAGAAAAAACTGAATAGAGAGCTGGTATAACCAAAAAACAATGTGGCATGTTTTTTGCTCCAACTTAATTGGAGGTGCGCTGTGTTCTATTTGCAAATATTTTTACCAGCTGGACTGGTCTTACTGTTGTTTAGTTTCGGGCATACATTAGTGGAGGCCGATTACTCTGGCGTCTATTTTGAAGAGCAGCTCGAAGAGCTTCTGGAAGCTGAGAGCGTTCAAGCGTCAAGCGCGTCAGAATTGAATTCTGAAGATGTGCCGGGTGATGGTAATCCTATATTAGCCGATAAGTATAATTACTTGAAAATCGAGAACGTGTTTCAAGGACGATTAAATGACACCAAAGAACTATTTAGTTTTGAGGTGGCTATCGCAACATATCAGACTAACGTAACTGCTGATTTTTTTATAAAAGCTATTTATGAGATTGAAGCTGAATTAGTTTCCGAGATTTCTACTATAGTTGTAGATACTATTAGCAACGAGCTTTTAACGCCTGAAGGGCGAAAAATAATGACCAACAGAATAATGGATGGATTGAATGAGTATTTGGTTGAGAAGGATTTGAATCCAGATATCCACTACGTGTACATAATAAACTATAACATCGTTTAGCTCATGGCACGAAATATGCTCATCCTCGAAAGGAGGACCGATTATGCAGTTTAATGAAAAAAACACTGATTCACACACAGAGATGAAATTTGTTATTTCGTGCAGCTATTATAACAGTGCGGACGAATTTACGCACAAGGCTAATTTAGTAGTAAAATTAGACGAACAGAGCCCTGTTGAACAGATACCAGTCACTACTGCAGCGTAAGCCCTAATTCATAATTATTTGGTTCGTTTCAAAAATTTTACTAAAAATGCAAGCAGACAAAACACAAGGGGTATTTTTAGTATTTCGAAAACAGTTAGGGTATCGCGATGGTATACTAAATTTGAAGCTGCATTAATTAGAATTGCTAATGCAATAAGCCAAACAAACGTTAGCCGTGATTTTTCGCAAAAAGCGCATTTTCGCTTCATAGCCCTAACCTTTTTCGCAAAACTTGAAATATTAAATTAAAAGTGTATAGAATTCGGCTATGCTGAATTTAGATCTATACATGCCACACTCCTCTAACATTAAGTTGTCGGATCAACCAACAGTCTCTGGGATTTTTAACAGAAATTCATTTAGTTCGGCAGGGCAGACTGTAACGCCGGTGCATCGTACAGATAAAGGTCAAGGTAACGCTGAGTATACTTCTAGAATATTTAGCCCTTATCTTACGCCTTCTGCTATTCATGCCGAAAATAGGCAGCTGTCCCAGAGTAGCCTTTCGCCCGCTTACCAACAAAACGTAGCGGCCACAAAATATTTCAACGTATCCACGACGCCTAAACTTAGGCCTCATTTGCACACTAGCCTAATCGCTTGATGTGATTATATCAAAAGCACTAACTTCTAGGTTTGCCATATCTTTAAGGAAACTGCTTGATTTTTGATTACTGAGTGACCAGCCAGTTGGGCAACTATAAGATCCACTTTGCTTTGCCCTGTAAACAAAAGCTTTGAAATCTCTGTTTACCGCTGTTGGTGTGTAGAGCCTCTTTTTCACGCTTTGCAAAGGATCTCCAAAGATGGGGGACCAATTTCTAGGTTTTCCGTTACTGCGTTGCAAAGTTTTTTCATATTGATAATTCTGCAGAACTACATCTGCATTACCAATTTCCGCTTCCAACATGCTATGCATAAATGCTTCTGCTGTGGTTCTAATATTTTCTGCATTCTCATTGACATAACGAGTTTGTAAGAACGTAGCGAATTTGTATGCAATTGTCCCAATTTCTAAATTTGAGCTGATATAACGCTCGGCGATTATTGCTGAAGTTATTGAGAAAACAAATTCTGGTGCATACATGATATTGCCTGGTAGTTATTTGTCTTTGACTATTTCCCAGCTTACCCGAATTTCATTTATAAAGGAATGGCACTTTTTTAATTCATAATTATTTGAGCTGCCTTCTATGCCAGCTTCGAGAAGCTTAATCCGGCAGAATTCATATAGACGATACAAATTGATTGCTAAATCTCCCTGGGCTCTGAAGTCTAAACTCTTTTGCAAAAAATATAAGGTGAGTAAGGATGTTTCGAACGCTTTTTTACGCTCCTGCGTGTCTGTGGACGAGACTAATGATTTTAAACTTACTTCAAGTTTGGCTAAAGCGGCGCTAACGACGTTGTATCCAATACTTTCGTGAGAGAGCGTTTGGCTTTTGATTTCTGTGTAACCACTGATAGCCGCTTGGGTGTTCATTATAAGCTCCTCTTAATCAATATTAACTCTTCAATAGTATTAACGTCGCACGCATGGATTATGTTAGCTGGCTGTCAAAAATATGACCACCGATCGTTTTGAGTGCAATTCAAGAATAAAGATACTTTTATCTAATTGTTATTAATCGATATATTTTGTTTGGCACAAAGCGTGCAACCTGCTCATTGGAGGTTGATGATGACAAATTATTTAATAGATGCTGGGGACGCTGACTTCACCCAAACCATCTGTAGCGCTTTAGATAAAAGGGGCGTGGAGTGGTCTATTTTAGCTGACGAGGGCTCTGTCCAGACAATCTCGAAAGAGAGGCATCTAATTATTTCAGAGACATCCAAAGCTTGTGACGTACATTCTGATACATTCGAGACATATCTTCGGTCAAACAAAATTACAAAAGTGTTTGTGCTAGTGGCGAATTCTGAAACTTTTGGTATCAAAGTTAAGCGTAACGGCGCAATTAAGTATTTTAACATGCCCGTAAACTTCTCAGAATCATCGCATGTGAACTCCTTCTATATAAATTTGTTTTTAGAACAATTCCTTGTCAAGCATGTCAATTTACCGTGTGACGATCCAGAAACCGCTGATTTGGTAGATTTGCTTTGTAAGCTCGCCGGATCTAATGCGAGCGTTCTCATAAATGGTCCCACTGGTACAGGAAAAGAGGTTGTAGCAAAAATTTTGCACGCCAAGTCAGCACGAAAAGATGAAGCTTTCATAGCAGTGAACTGTGCGGCAATTCCTGAGAATATGTTGGAATCAATGCTCTTTGGACATGAAAAAGGAGCGTTTACTGGAGCCCTACAATCCAATGTAGGGCTTTTTAGGGCAGCACATTCTGGCACTATTTTACTTGATGAAATTTCAGAAATGCCTTTGACGCTTCAGTCTAAGCTTTTGAGAGTTTTGCAAGAAAAAGTAGTGACTCCAGTTGGAAGTACAAAAGAGATTGCGATAGATATCAGAGTATTGGCGACTACAAATAGAAATATGCTACAAGAAATTCAAGCAAACAAATTTAGAGAAGACCTATTTTACCGCCTAAACGTTTTTCCAGTTTCAACATGTGCACTGAAATCACGACCGCTTGATATACCTGCTATAGCTGCCCACTTATTAACTCGGAATGTTACTGAAAATGGTACCCCTAAAGTTTTATCAACTGAGGCTTTAAATAAGCTCGTACAACACGAATGGCCTGGCAATGTAAGGGAGTTAGACAATGTTATTCAGCGCGCAGAGATACTGAGTTGTGCCGATGAAATTGGGCACACCGACATCGTTTTCGATAATGAACTAACTTTAAGGCCAAGAAATACCATTGAGGCGCTCAATTCAAAGCTTGACGTAAAGGTTGGATGAGGAACGTACAATGAAAATTCAAAGTTCAAATATAACTGCCGTTAATACAAACATGTCATCGGTCCAGCAGAAGGCTCAGCTTTCAGCCGAGGCTTTACAGTCAAAATCTGTTGAATCTGGCCCATCATTTTCACAGAGAATTTCTGATGGTTTGAATGGAGTTTCTCAGGCGCAAAACACCGCTTCACAACTGGCGCGAGACTATGAATTTGGGACTGAAAATGATTTATCTAAGGTTATGATTAATCAACAAATTTCGTCAGTTGGCTTTCAACTAACGCTTAATATCCGTAACAAAGCGTTAAGCGCTTATAAAGACATAATGAATATGCCGGTATAAGGCAGACAGGGTAAGAATCATGGCAAATACAGATCAAATGGTTAGCATCGAAACTACCGAAGTCGGTTCAAGAAATATGCTGACCTCGTCCAAGAATGCTATGGTCAATATTCGTGAGGCTATAGATCAACCTAGTTTTCGACGCGCATTTCCAACAATTTTGGCGGCTCTGACTGCCGTGGCTGCTGCAATAGTATTTGTATCCATGCGTGAACCGAACATGACCACATTGTACGCCTCTGTATCTGACGCGGACAAATCAAAGATTTATGAATCTTTGAAAAATATGGGAATGGATGTAGAGCTTGATCCAGCCACCGGTGAGGTTTTAATACCAACTAATGATTATCACCAAGCCAGAATATCATTAGCTGCGCAAGGTCTTCCAGAATATTCAGCCAATGGCTTTGAAGATATTGATAATCTACCACTGGGTGTCTCCCGGTCTGTTGAAACGATGAAGTTGAAAAAAGTTCAAGAAAACGAACTTTCAAGATCTATTGCTGAGATCAGTAGCGTTCAGGCTGCCCGCGTCCATTTGGCCTTGCCCGAAAAATCTGTATTCATTCGCAACCAAACAGCGCCAACAGCTTCGGTGTTTGTTACTCTAAAAAATGGACGGCAGCTTGACCAAACTCAGGTGAGGGCGATCACTAACTTGGTTGCGTCGTCGATTCCAGGAATGGGACAAAGTGGTGTATCCATAATTGATCAATCTGGTCGCTTATTGTCTTATTCTCCTGATAATCCGGATGAAATTATGGCTGACAGTCAGCTCGCATATAGGATGAGACTTGAGGGCATTTACAGGTCTCGGATACAAAGCTTAGTTGCGCCAATCGTTGGCGCCTCGAATGTGAATGCGCAAGTAAATTTAGAAATTGATTTTACGCGACGTGAAACTTCGCAAGAATTAGTTGATCCAAAGGACTCTGCCATCTTGAGTGAACAGAGCTCTTTGAATGTGACAGCAAAAAAAGATGCGGTAGGTATTCCCGGCGCAATTTCTAATCAGCCGCCAGCAGAGGCTGAAATAGCGACTGCAGCCGGGCGTGCTAGTAAGGGTGCGGATGGCGAGGCAGTGGATAATGAATTTGAAACTAAATCTTCAACCGAATTAAAAAATTATGAGGTTAGTCGTAAGTTTGAAACTGTAACAACACCTTCCAACACTATTTCTAGGATTGATGCTGCAGTGTTGGTTAGAGACCGAAAAGTGATCGACCCAGATACAGGAGAGATTACATACGAACCTATTTCAGAAAAAATTAAAAATGAAATGGAGCAATTAATTGCCAGTGCCATCGGTATAAAAACTGAGCGCGGTGATAGTTTAACAATTACATCGCAGCTGTTTAATGAAGAAATTTTTGGTGAGCAAATTGACTGGTATGAAACTACTTGGTTTAAATCAATAATTGAAAAAACTTTGATTGTATTACTACTAGGGTTTGTGTCTCTCGGTGTCGTCCGCCCGATGTTATCGAGAATTTTAGTCCCAACTTCAAGTACTAACTCGGTTATGGAATTATATGCTGAGGCGGAGACAATGGCGGATTTAGCTACGCAACGCGTAGAAGCCACTAAAGCCGTTGAGGTGGATGAGGGAGAAACCCTGGAGGGTATAAAAGCAAAACTGAAGCCTAAAAAGAAGAGTGGGATTTCAGCTGACCTTCTAGATACAGCTAATACATATGATGATAAGGTTGCGTTAGTTCGAATGATTGTAGCCGATGAAGCCGGGCGCGTAGCTAACGTCTTTAAGCAGTTGATGCGGAATGATCTTAATTTGCTTTAATAGGAGTGGAAAATGGCTGAAGAAGTATCAGACATCGAAAAATTAGCAGAACTCTCTGGTACTGAGAAATCTGCCATCCTCATGATGCTTCTTGGCGAAGAGGAAGCGGCGCAAGTTTTGCAAAACTTGACTCCTAAAGAGGTTCAGCACTTGGGTACTGCGATGTATTCCGTGGCTGGGGTCGATCAAACTACTGTTAATATGGTTCTGGATGAATTTCTCGAAACTATTAAAAAGCAAACAGGCTTGGGGTTAGGTGCCGGACGTTACATTGAAAATGTTATGGTTCGTGCGTTGGGTGAAGATAAAGCTCAGTCTGTATTAGGACGCATTACTCCAGCAAGTTCAGAGTCAGCGATTGATATTTTAGATTGGATGGATGCTCGTGCAATTTCTGAGTTGATAATAGATGAGCATCCCCAAATTAAGGCCCTGATTATTTCTTACTTAGATTTTGGTTTAGGAGCAGATGTCCTAACTCTGTTGCCGGACGAAATCCAAGCGGATATCGTTAGGCGCATTGCAACAATTGAGACAGTTGAACCTGGCGCTGTAAAAGAATTAGAGCGAGTTATGAAAGAAAAATTTGCTGCAAACACCTCTCTTCGAGCGTCCAAAATTGGTGGCGTAAAAGCTGCTGCCAAAATTATGAACTTTACAAAAACAGAAATGGAAACACGTATTCTTACCTCTATCAAGAAAGAGGACAAAGACCTCATGGCTGAGATCCAGGATAATATGTTTGTGTTTGAGAACCTCTCAAGCTCTGATGATAGGTCTCTACAAACGCTTCTTAGATCTGTTGATCAAGATGTTTTGATTATTGCGATGAAGGGAGCAGAAACTGCGCTTCAAGATAAATTGTTGGGCTGTATGTCTACGCGTGCTGCCGCAAATATTCGTGATGAAATGGAGGCGTTGGGCCCTGTCCGACTAACTGAGGTACAAGAGGCTCAGAAACAAATTATCAACGTGGCTAGAAAACTTTCAGATGATGGCACAATTGTTCTTGCTGGTCGTGGCGGTGAGGAGATGGTTTAATGGAAATACCATCTAATACACCTGACGATGACGAGGGAATTTTGAAAAATTCTGATTTAGTGGGTTTGCTTAAAGCGGCTAGCCTTACTGAATTTCGACCTGATAATATTGCTGAGGAAGATGAGGGAAGGTTATTTAAGTCCAGCAGTCTTTTTGATTTAGTTCGTTCAAATCTTGTAGACAGCGACTCCAATAATGAGACTGATAAACAGGAAAAGCGCACCAACAGTCAAAATGATTTATTGGATGAGATTGAAAAACAAAATCTTAACGAGATTTCCGACGCACAGGTTTCAGTTGGGGAAGAAAACTCTGAAACGATTTCGGAAGGTACTTTGGAAGCGATTGATGATGCTATTGATCAAAAAATACATGACCAGCATGCAGCGGGAAATGTTGTACCCGAAAATTCTAATAAAATAAAAACTAAAGGCTTTGCAAACGAAACCGATCTGGGGGATTCTCAAGAGACTGTTTCGCACTTAGAAACAGCCGGTGAGGCGGAGGACACCTCTACCCAGGCGCATTCTCGAGATGATAACACGCATTTTGAAGAAAAATTTGAGGAATTTAAAGCGGGTTTCACGAGTCAACTCGCTGAGAGAGAAGAAGAGTTCTCGAACGCCCTTCAGGCAATAATTGGTGCGTCCAATTTCATCGCTGATGAATTAGAAACACAAATATCTGAATTTGTTTTGTCGTTGGCGTCGGGTCTTGCGGGTATGAGGATTGATGAAATTCCGGCGCCATTTAGCAAAAAAATTTCAGAAGCAGCAAAACAAATAGCTGGAAATGATGATGAGTTGAAAGTGTATTTGAATTCTAAAGATTTTAAGATTTTGACTGAAATAAACTTTGATGATGGCTTGCAATATACATTTCATGCAAAAGAAAATTTGAAACGGGGAGAGTTCGAAGTTTTAAGTGCCAAATCATCGGCACGTGTTTCATTGTTCGATCTTGCGGTTGGAGATTAATCTAAAATGCCAAGTAATCATGAAAAATATCAAACTCATGGCCAGAAATCTATGCTTAAAAGAACGTTTCTTGGTGTGAAGAAACGCGTTTCTGTGACTGAGAACATTGAATTTAGTGGTACGGTGGTTTCCTTTGACGGGCAGGTAATCGAAAGTAGTCAATTTCCAGCATCAATTGGCTCTGAATGCACTATTGAGTCAAAGCTTGGAGCTTCATCAAAGGGAGCTATTGTCGGCTTCAGGGATAACAAAAACATAATTTTTCAATACGAAAAATCTTCAGAAATTTTAAGTGGTGACAAAGTCATTGCTTCTTTTGGACTTAAAGAAATTGAAGTTGGGCCGAACCTTTTGGGTCGTGTAATTGATGGGCTGGGTCACCCACTTGATGGACAAGGGTCAATTGATGCTGAGGAGCGTTACCCAGTAGAAGGAACAACTGTAAATCCATTTGATCGAGGGGAAATCACTGAAGTCTTTGATGTTGGGATTAAAAGTATTAACGCTGTAACATCCATCGGCCGTGGACAAAGAATGGGCATTATCGCTGGCTCTGGCGTTGGTAAGTCGGTCCTTTTGAGTATGATTACTAGATGTGCAGAAGCGGATGTTATTGTAGTTGGTCTAATTGGAGAGAGAGGAAGAGAATTAGCTTCGTTTTCAAAAGAAATTACAAGCTCGCATTCAAAGCACAAGGTTATCATTGTTGCAGTGCCTGCAGACCGATCCGCGCTTCTCCGGCTACAGGGCGCTAAGAGGGCTACAAGCATTGCAGAGTACTTTCGCGACCAAGGTAAAAATGTTTTGCTAATTTTAGACTCTCTAACTCGCGTAGCTCATGCACAAAGAGAAATTGGATTGTCTTTGGGAGAGCAACCGACGGCCAGAGGGTATCCTCCATCTGTAATTTCATTAATACCTGAACTGATTGAGCGTACTGGAGCTGGTATATATTCAGTGGGTTCAATCACCTCTATCTACACCATTCTTGCTGATGGCGATGATACCGTTGCTGACCCAATCGTTGATAATGCTCGGGCGATTTTGGACGGTCATATAGTTTTGTCAAGAAAACTTGCCCAGCAGGGAGTTTATCCAGCGATTGATGTTGGTAATTCTGTGAGTAGATTGATGGATGAATTGTGTAGTGAAAAACATTTACAAAATGCACGTAAGTTAAGGAAATTGGTATCTATATATCAAGAAAACCAAGATCTTCTCTTAATGGGGGGATACGTCCAAGGTCAGGATTCAGACCTTGATTTGGCAGTCCAATTATGGCCGAAAATCGTTGGCTTTTTGCAACAAAACCAAGCTGAAAATTTTTCATTCGTACAAACTGAGCGCTTGCTCTCAACGTTATTCGAGTAATTGTAGCATGGCTAAGTATAAGATTTTTGACCTAATTTACCGGCACGGTAAAACTAAAAAATTAAAAACTCAGTTTGAATTGAGTAGTATGAACGAAAATATAGAGAAAATTCGTAAACTAGAAACTGATTTAACCTTTAATATCGAGGAGACAGTAGAGCCCGGTGTCGTGCAAACTAGTCATCGAGTTTTGATTAATAGTAAACTTCGTGAAAAAATGATTAGTCAGAAAGAAATCGTGGGAAACAAAATTGAATTTCTTATGACTGAAAAAATACATTTGCAAAAATTAGTATCTTCACATGAACGTAAAAATAGAAAAATTTTAGAAAAATTGAATGAATTGAACGCAGAAGAGCGTAGAGAAAGGGAATTAAAAGAGTTTGATCGAGATATACTCTTTCAAAAAAAGTAATTGGTACAAAATTTGCACTTCAACTACGAATAGGTTTGGAGTCTTTCGGATGAGTATTGCTTTTAGTGGTGGTGTTGGGTCAGCCCATGGCGATTTACAATTAGGGTCGAAAAATGCTTCAGGTGGGCTTGGCGAGGGTCTCTTTGAAAATTTCTCTATGATGCTAGCTTCTTTAAATGATGAGCAATCCGATGAGTTGTTTGACAATAAACAAATTAATATCAGCCTTGGTGAACTAGGCGGGAAGCTTGGCAGCGAACTGTCACCACAAGATCTTCTCTCTCAAGTAATCGATAATGAGTTCATAAAATTTGATAATACTGTGGTAAGTCTTGTTGAGGAACATGGATTAGACGGACTTATTGGCCATCTAGAAAACGGTGGGAATATATTAGCTAACCTTGATTTAAGCGCGACAGCCTCATTTGTAGGTTCTAGACTCAATTTGGTTAGTAATGATATTGTTACTGATGATATTAAGCATTCCCAAAACTATTCTGGTTTCAATTTATCATCTTTGGAAAAACTCTTAGTTGCGATTGATCTGGCCGATGGAGAGACAACTGGTGTGGAATTGAGTGGTGATACATTTAAAGACTATAAAATCGAGCCAGCTCTTAACGAGATGATACCCGGAGCTGCTATATCATCAGAAGAGAGCTTGACAGCTTTGACCGATCTACCGCTGGGTGCGGCTGTGCCACCTGAGCTAGATAATTCCCAGACCAAGAGTTTGATGGCGTTGACGGATCCACTGCAGGGTGTAGCTGTTCCACTTGAGTTGGATAGTTACCAGGATAAGAGTTTGATGGCGTTGACGGATCTACTGCAGGGCGCAGCGGTTCCACTTGAGCTAGATGTTTCCCAAGCGTCTTCGATATTTTTTGATATCAGGGACTTGAAGGCAAGTTTGCAGAGTGATGATTTAAACGGCACCTTAAAAAATTCTGAAGCATTAGCTTCTGGCGAAATTCTAATACCACAAGTGGTGCCTATTGCGATTAAGAATACGCAGGTGCGGCCAGAGACTTTTGATAAGTTTATTTCTGTAAAGGTTGATTTGTTGGATGCTCAAGGCGGTTTAGGGCCCGTTGAAGCATACGATTTTAATTTACAAAAAGACGAATTTTCCTCACAAGGTTTGATTGGTGTTACACGTGCTGTTGAGATCGACCCTAGCGTTGATTCACGATCCAAATTGCTTGTAGTTTTGGCCATACCTGAAGAAACTACTCTAGAAAATTTGCCAGACTTTGTAAGATTCCAAATTAATTTAGCTAGAGAAAACTACAGTGGCGTAGTGCAAGATCACAGTTTGGCCCTACAGCAGCAAGCGTTAATGCCGGATGCTTCGATCAACGAAGTAGATGACACTGTCCAGTACATTAGGGAGCTCGTTCGAACACTGAGCGAAATGTCGACAGCCTCCTCCCATACCACTCAAATAGTTTTGCAAACTAATTCTGTTGGAAGGGAAGCAGTGAGTTTTGTATCTAATGTTGGGGCAGCTCAGCAAGATAACTTTGTGGAACCGCAATCATCTGATATCCAGAATAAGTTTAATAATTTGGCTCAAAATAGGTTAATTTTAGATCAAGAAGTCAAACATATTTCTGGGATGAGTGATAGAAAATATGACAATATGGCCGCTAGTATTTTCGCGATAGAACGTGAAGTAAAATCGTTTTTAGATTCTAAAAATGACAAAATAGTTTTTTTAAATGAGGGAGTGGATGAAAATCTAATCGAATTTAAAAACACGTCTAAGCCTTTTAATCCGAAATCTTTTCTTGAAGCCGCAGAAGCTCTGAGAATGACATCTGTTGCAAGGGTACAGTTCGAAGCGCCTACTGGTTCATCGGCCAGAGTGGGTTTGATTTCTGGAGAAGGTATCAACCTAACCACTCCCTCAAATGAAAAACTTAGTTATCAGATTGCGTCTCAAACTGGATCGTTAGCCCGTTCAAGCGGATCAGCGCCAAACCTAACTAATAATATTTCATTGTATGATGCCCAATATGCGTCCAAAATAAGTATGCTGGTCGTTGACAAGGTTCTAAGTGGAAATGAAAATTTTGAAATTAACCTTGAGCCGGAGAGCTTCGGAAAAATTAAGGTTAATATTTCAATGGATAAGCAGTCAATTGATATTCGAATGTTTGCTGAAACCCAGGCTGCGGCAAGTATTTTACGCGCGAACGAAGACTCCTTGTTACAAATTACAAGTCAAAATGGTATGAAACTTGCGGGGTTCTCAGTCGGAATGCAAAGCGGCGCTGACCAGCAAAGACAGAATGCAAATCAAAGCCGAAACAAGGCTGCAGGCAAAGCAAACAGCCCTCTAGAGCGTACCACACCACTAAACACCCAGACTGCTAGTTCTTATAGAACACCAACCGGTTTGAACCTGATTGCTTAGGATGAGATAATGGCTGAAGAAGCTCCAAAACGAAAAATTAACTTTACAAAAATTGCCATGTTTGGGTTAGGTCCAGTTTTATTATTGGGAATAGGTGTTGGTGCGGGCGCGTTTTTATTCATGCCCACTCAAACGCCAATTGAACAGGTGGAAGAGCTGATTGAGAAGAAACTTAAGCAAGCGGGACAATTACCCAGTGCTGATGGGCTTGATGAAGAAAATCTAGAGCCTCAAAAGGTTTCAAAAGAGACGCCCGTGAATGAGACATTTGTGACCAGTTACTATACTTTTGCTGATAACTTTACGACTAACTTAAATAAATCAAAGCAGTTTTTGCAAGTTAGTGTAGGAGTATCTACACAATATGATGAAACAGTAATTGAAAATGTCGAAAAACATCAAATGGCTCTTCGGTCTGAAGTTCTGGGCGTTATAGGTACTTATTCCGTCGATGATATTGATGGTAAAATTGGTAGGGATAATCTTGCCAATAGCATTAAGGACGCAATCAATGTTAAGTTGCTGGATCTTGAGGGCTTTGGCGGTGTCGAAGGAGTTCACTTCACGTCCTTTGTGCTCCAATAAGAGGCCAAATTTAAATGGTTGGTTCTAGAAAACTTTCAAATGATGAAGTTGAAGCTCTCCTCGGTGGGCTTGATGCAGCTGGTAAACAGGAAGATACGCCTGCGGTTTTTGATACAACTGCGGTTAGAGAATTTGATTTTGGTTCAGAAGACCTTTCGCTTCTTGGTGACTATTACGCACTTAGAATGGTCAACGAAAAAATCTGCCGATTTACACGCTCAGTATTTTTGCCAATGTTGCGCATTATGCCTCGGATCTCGTCGTTTCCTCCGGAAGTGAAATCGTTTGATGAGTATGTTGAAAGCTGTGACAATTTTGTAAGCGTGACAACTAATAGACTAGACGAGTTGAGAGGTAACTCGCTTTTGGTAGTGCAGTCTTCATTTATCTCTATTTTGACTAATTCATATTATGGTGGTTCAAAAATTAAAGCTTTGCATCAAGCTAAAGGAGAATTTACGGCAACTGAACAGCGCATTATCCAAATAATTACTGATGGAATGAACCGGGCCATGGAGAACGCATGGAAGGACCTGTTTGTCACGAGTTTCGAGCCATTGTCTCGAGAAGAAAATATCCAATTTGTCTCGTTTGTTGATGGTGCAGATACTGTTATTGTGTGTTCATTTATGGTACAAATGCCAGACGCAGAACCGGCGAGTTTTGACGTTTTATATCCTCTACAAACTTTAAAACCAATATCTTCGCAATTAAGATCACGAGTTCAAAATGAATTTGCACAAGACGATCGCACTTGGAAAGAAAAATTAGAGCAGGCAGTTTTATCGATAAACCTGCCTTTGTCAGCTGAATTGACTAGTAGTAAAGCGAATTTAGGACGTCTCCTGAAAAGTACTGTGGGTGATGAGTTTCCTATTTCCATGCCCGAAAACATTACGATAAAGGTATCTGGTGAGCCCGTCTACAAAGCAGAAATTGGGAAACTGGGCGCCAATGCTGCTGTTTCAATGACTAAAAGAATTTCACTGAAAAAGGACAAGGAAAATGGCTGAAGATATAAAGGCTGATGACGCTGATAAAAAACACGTTGGTATCGAAAATTTAAAGGTATTAGAAAATATCGATGTGGAATTGACGGTAGAGGTCGGACGTACGGAAATTACTATCCGTGACTTGCTGAGATTAAATGAAGGTTCTGTTGTTGAATTGGACAGATTAGCGGGAGATCCTCTCGATATATTGGTAAATAATACCAAAATTGCGAAGGGTGAAGTTGTTATGATCGGAGAACGGTTTGGTATCCGTTTTGGTGAAATTGTGGACCCGGAAAAAAGGATGGAAAGTATTTAACACTCTTCTGGGTTCAAAGAAATGACAACCAAAATTTTATATTTTAAATATATGATATAAATATATATTTTTGGAATGGTATCTATTTTGCTACGTTTGGGTAGGGAGTAGGTAAATGCTAGATTTCGACTTAAGTAAAATTGCTGTGGTACTGATATTTTTGTCCATACTTGTAGCTACACAAGTTATGGTGAAGCGCTCAAAATTATTCCGAGTAAAAATGGATAAGTCTAACAACAGCGCAATTAAAATAGTTAACACTGTAGCGGTATCAAAATTTTCTTCAGCTACAGTTATAGAGTGCGCAGGTTCATTGTTCCTTGTGGTTTCGAATAGAAATGGAGCCCCGGCGATAGCCGAATTACCCAAGATACAACAAAATACGCTTACTTCTGAGCTTCAACCGGAGCTCGTGGGTAAATGAGATTTTTTCCCCTCAAGATCATTCTCCATCTCGTTTTTAGCTTAATGGCATCATCTGCATTTGGGCAGGATGGTAGCGTGTTAGGTATGCCAGCTTTGACTTCGAGTATTGGCGAAAATGGTGAATCGACTTATTCCCTTTCTCTCCAAATTCTTGTTTTAATGACTGTACTGACTGTTGTTCCGTCAATTGTTTTGGGAATGACTGCGTTTACCAGGGTGATAATAGTATTATCTATTTTACGGCAGGCGTTGGGTACTCAACAAACGCCACCGAACCAAGTCCTAATTGCGATTGCACTTTTCATTACTTTTTACGTCATGAGCCCAATTTTTGAGGTGATTTATGAGACTGCGTTGAACCCCTACCTAGAGGGTACAAAATCTGCCCAGTTAGCTTTGGCTTCGGCCACTGACCTATTAAAAGAATTCATGGTTGCTAATACCCGCTCAGATACTATGAACATGTTTGCCGAGATGGCGGGTGAGGGGCCTTTTGAAAACACTCAAGCCATTCCCCTTTCTATTGTTTTACCGTCATTCATTACATCTGAGTTGAAAACAGCTTTTGAGATTGGGTTTTTAATTTTCTTACCATTTCTGGTAATCGATATCGTTATTGCATCCATTCTTATGTCCCTAGGTATGATGATGTTGTCGCCTATGTTGATTTCTTTGCCATTCAAGTTGTTGCTGTTTGTATTGGTTGACGGGTGGGCCATGACGATTGGATCACTTTCATCAACATTTGTTGTGGGCTAGAGATATGGTTTTTGATCAGAATGTTCAGTATCTTAGTATGGCTTTTTGGCAAATTGTTGTGGTTGCTGGTCCTATCTTGCTCGTCGCGCTATCAGTTGGTCTATTCATAGGCTTAATTCAAGCAGCTACGTCCATTAATGAAATGACTCTTAGCTTTGTGCCTAAACTTTTCATCGTTTTAATGGCTATGTCTTTAATGGCTACTTTCACAATTACTCAAATGACCGATTATTTCAGTTATATTTTTGACGAAATATCCAGGAAAGGTCTCTAGTTTGTTACCAATAGTGAATGAATTAGGGGCTCTTCCGGGACTGGAGTTACAAGAGCTTTTTACTTTTTTGGTTTTAATACTGATAGCCTCGTTACGAGTAGGTGCGTTCTTGATTTCAGCACCGTTTTTTGGTGGTAGGATGGTGCCATTGCAAATCAGAATTGTGTTTTCATTTTGCTTGGGCTTTTGGATACTAGGGACTCTTCAATTTCCGCAGCAGAGTGTGTTAGTGGGCCCCAAATTAATTTTGATTGTAATGCAGGAGATATTCATTGGCCTTACAGTCGGCTTAGTTCTCAATATCTGCTTTGCCGCTGTGAGCTTGGCTGGTGAAAAGATTGCTGCAACTTCTGGTTTGGCCTTTGCGTCTCAAGTTGATCCAACTGGCGGCGGACAGTCTCCGGTAATAAGCCAAATTTTCATGTTATTTCTCATAGTGGTATTTTTCTCAGTTAATGGGCATTTGATAATTTTAGGATTAATATATAAAAGTTTCACGCTTTATCCATTGGGCCAATTAGTAAACTATGGTGACTTGATCGCTGCTGGTCTGTCGGCGAGCGATATATTGTTTCGGTCGGCTGCAATCATTGTGTTGCCCATCGTCATCGTCTTGCTGTTTGTGAATATAGCAATTGGTTTTATTACAAAATCTGCACCCCAGCTTAACCTATTTTCCTTTGGGTTTCCAATGACCCTCATTGGTGCTTTTTTGATATTATTCTATTCAGTTGATGCGATTTCTTTCGCGTTTAAGGACTTAATTCAGTTAATCATTGACCTTTTGATGTCGTTTCTTCTCGAGAAAACTGATGGCTGAACAAGATAATAGCCAAGAAAAGACGTTAGATCCAACTCAAAAGCGTTTGGAAAAAGCTAGGGAGGATGGTGACATCCTCTCATCGAAAGAAATGTTTGTCTTTGGTTCAAGTTTTATGGGTTTAATTATTTTATTTTGTTTGGGAATGGTGGCTAGGAACGTTCTTTCGAATTGGGCGTCTTTATTTCGCTGGAACCATTCCGAACACTTGAGCGTTCTGCGCATATTTAACTCTGAAGCTGCATTTAGTCTAGCATTGGGTGGTGCAGCTATTTTTGCCTTTCCCATCTTTACTGCCGTAATTCTCACTCAATTTTTTGTTGCTGGATCCATCAATTTTTCTACTAAGGCAATGTCGTTTAAGCCGAGTCGAATTAATCCCCTTAGTGGATTGAAACGGATCTTTTCAGTCAAAGGCCTAGTCGAGCTCACTAAGTCAGTAATGAAGATTATATTTCTGATATCAGTGACGGGGGCTATAATTTGGGTATCTTTGCCAAAATTATTATACTTGAGTAGTGCATCCTTAAGCGATGGTCTTACTGTATTTCATCAAACTTTGATGTCTTTAGTTGGTGGTTTGGTCGTAGTGCTGGCTTTTATTGCCTTGGGCGATTTCCTCTGGAGTCGTCATGAGTGGATGCAGAAGTTGCGTATGAACCGACAAGATATGAAGGATGAATCAAAAGATAGTGAAGGGTCACCGGAAGTTAAATCTCGAATAAGGCGACTTCAGATGGAGGCTAGCCAAAAAGCGTCTGAGAGAGCTCAGGCAATTGAAAATGTAAGTGATGCTACGGTAATTATTACAAACCCTACTCATTTCGCAGTTGCATTAAAATATCAGCCCGAAAACCGGGACACTCCTTATATAATTGCGATGGGTAAAGGCCCGATGGCGCTACGCATTATAGATGAAGCTGATAAAGCAAATATCAGCCGTGTACGTAGCCCATTATTGGCTAGAGCGCTCTTTTTTACCGGTGATATTGGAGTAGATGTAGCGGAAGATCTGTTCTCAGCTGTTGCCTCCGTTTTAGCTTATGTGCTTCAGTTGGAACGTGGCACAAACCCAACCTTCGAAGATCCAAATATACCTGATGATCTTCTGTTTGATGAATTTGGTTCGAAAATTTGAAGTCGAGGAAAAAATAATGGCGCAGCGTAAAAGATCTACTGGTGAATTAATATCCTCAGTCACTTTTTTTGGAGCAGCTATTTGGTTGGTTTTTGAGGCGAAGCTGTTCTTAGAGGGGGGCGAGACCCTCAAAGGCGTAGTTGTATACGTTGGAGCCTTTTTATCGTTTTTGGCATCTTTTAGGTTCAAAATACAAAGACTAATTCTTCGACTGCGAGATGCAATATGGCCAAAATAACATGTTCCAACTGCATTTTCTTTTTTGTGACCCACGACAAAAAACGGCCGTGGGGTTGTAAAAAGTTCAATTTTAAGTCGAAATCCCCACCCAGCCAGTCAGTTCTCATAACTACTGGCACAGATTGTGCTTACCATAGTCTGAAATCCAGTGCAGCACTGACCAAAAGGTTTTGAGAGATGGCAGCTAAAACAACAGAAAAAGATAATATTCAGGATAGTATTCAAGTTGCATTGGACGCTGCGGATACTGCGGCTGGAGTAACTGAAGAGTTTCATAACCTCAGAGAGCAATTTGAAGTTGTAAATATCCAAGCCAAAAGAATCTACAATTCAGTAATGATTGTTTTTATTAGTTCAATTGTAGCTGGGCTTGTGTCTCTGGGCGCGGCCTCATTGATGTACTATAAGGCCCTCGGAACATTGAAAACTAATTCCAATGTTTCTATTGAAGCGTTAGCTATTTTTACTGAAAATGTCGCCAAATTGGACAAATCCATCCAGCTAATTGAATCCAATACTGAAAATCAAGAACTGATTAAGTCGACCCTTGTTGACCTAGAGGCAGCAGCGAAGCAATCCATAGATGATATCACAGGTGCCGAAGTGAAATATTCCAAGGCGGTGAAGCTCACCATTCAGGAAGTTCAGGGACTGATACAGCAATTTGCGACGACCACATTGGAGAGTATTGAAGCCCGAACCCAGCAAACCCAAGGCCAGCTGGCGCAACAGATGTCAAACATGGAGAAATTTTTTGTTCAGGCAGATACTTCAAAAGAGGGTGATGATAACAGGGGTGATAGTATTGTAACTTACAAACAGTTTCAGGCTCTTGAAAACAAAGTTGATCAATTAATCATGTTACAAAAAGACCTCGTAGCCAAAATTTTTGAGATGAACCAAGCCGCGAAAGTTGCAGCTAAGAAAAAAGCAGTTGCTAAAAAAGTGACGCGGAAGCCTGCTCCCAATCCACTTAAATTCCCATGAGTGAGGAGGTAAATAAAGACGGTGAGCAGATTGATGACACTGAGGAGGTTGTAGTAAACGAGGCAGATCAGCAGGGCTTCCTGCTCAAGATTGCAACTGGTGGAATAACTGTCCAAGATTATGTCAAACGTTTAGAAGAAAATGATATTCTAATTGCGATTGATGGCAAGCCATACTTGGATGGTCCGCAGCGATTGAGAAGTACTTTTCTTCAAGAGCATGGTGAAGAATCTAAGTGGCTTTTGACGTTCTATCGTGACGGCATAGTGTTCGATATTCTTATTGATCACCCTATTAAAAGTGCATTTGGATACTCCACTGAAAACGAAACAAAATTTGTGCTGGAAGCGTTCAAAAAACATACGTTTGGCGATTTTCAGAGCTATGAAAACTATGAAATTTATCGGGACCGAAGAGGGAAATGCGATATTTTAAGTTTCTCCCCAGATCCGCTGGCTTGGATGATCCCACCACTATGGTTGTTGAAGTATAGACTTTTTCCACCACTTGCTGCTGTGTCAGTGGTATATCTGATCACCTTTGTTATAAATATCTACTTGTTTATTGCTACTGCGATAGTTCTAGCAATTTATATTAACCGTGCTCAAAATAATTTGATGCGATCCTTTACTATGTTTGATGATAAATACCATTACATGACTATTGCTGGCACAAATGAGCAAGAGGTCAGTTTGTTGGTCAAAAGAATAGACCCCAAAAACAAGATTAGGTATGAAAAGAACGTCATAAAAAAACGTGTCGACGTTAAGAAAACTATTGCAAAAGAAATAGAAGACTCAAATTCTTAAAATATTGAACATGGAATATAAAGGCCTGTACAGCGTATCTTGTTCACTATTTAGTTCCAAGTTTTTGCAACAGCATACTTGGTAAATTTTAAAGAGCCAGTGCAACTAATTGAGGCTTGATACTTAAAAACATGAACACTTATGAACGTCGGCTGATTGGCGTCAAATAATGTACGTTAAGTCATCGCCAAGCGGTTTTTCAAAAAATTTATTACAGCATTCCGGATAATGTATTCTGTCGTTTGCGCATGAATGAAGCTGGAATATTTTGTACTTTTCTATATTTCGCAACTGTGCGGCGAGCCACGTTTATGCCGCTGGACTTTAGGGTTTCTACGATTTCATCGTCGCTTATCGGGCTCTGTGGTTGTTCGTTTTCAATTAATTTTCTAATTTTGAATTTTACTGCGGCCGAAGATTGTGAGCTTTGGTCGTCATTCAGCTGCAAACTAACGCTGAAAAAAGATTTCAGTTCTAGAGTGCCCTGTGGGGTTTCCATGAGAGACCCCGTGGTCACCCGACTAATTGTGCTCTCATGCATGTCAACCGCTTCGGCAACATCACGTAGGATCATGGGCTGAATATAGCTCGGCCCTTTCTCTAGAAATGCTGTTTGCCTCTTAGCAATCTCGGCGCCTACGCGAAGCATCGTGTCGTTTCGCTTTTGCAAAGCATTTTTTAACCAATTTGCCTCAGCTATTTTTTCTTTGATGAATTCTTTTTGTTCCGCGTCCATTTTGGATTTTTTAACAATTTTTGCATATGTCTTGTCAATGATAACGCTTGGAAGTGTGGACTTGTTGAGTGTCACAAGCCAGCCGTCATCTCTTTTTGTAATTTTTAAGTCTGGCTCTCGTATGTTGATTGCCTCCGAAGAAAATTGAAGGCCGGGCTTGGGATCAAAGCTTTTTATCACTCTTAACTTTTCGGCAAGTTCTTCATCATTACAGCCGCAGCGACGTTTAAGTAAATCAAACTTACCACTACCCAGTAGATGTAAATTGTCTAAAATACTTTCGAGCATCTCGTCCAGCAGTGCTTTATCTTTGGCTTGTAACTTCAGGCATTCTGCCAAAGTTCTCGCAAACAAACCAGCAGGCTCGATCATCTGTAAGGTGTCTAGCACATCTTCAACGACGTTCAGGTCTACCGAAGTTTGGATGGCCACATTTTTCGCAGTCACATCCACCCAGCCAGTGGGCTCCAATTCCTCTAAGAATTTGTAGGCTACAATTTGCTCTTGCTGGGTGAAACCCAGGCTCTCTATGTAGTCGCCGCAGTGTACATAGAGTGATTTATCATGTGATTTTAATAACTGCACAGGATCAAAATCGCTTTGTTCTTTTGACACAGTACTCTTAGTTTTAAAGCTGTCGCCGGTTTCAAATTGGTTTTCTATTTCGGTTTTTGTTTTTTGTTTTTCTGTGCCGAAGGGGGTATCTTCAAGGGCTTTTGCTGTTGAGAGAGTTTCAGCTCTTGCATCACTTGCACTTGTGTTTTTTTCGCGAGCAATTTTATCATTCAATTCGACAAATGGATTAACAGCGAAGTTCTCTTCTATGTATTCGTTGACCTCTAGGTTCGTCATTTGTAGCAACTTAATCGCTTGCTGTACTTGAGCCGTTAGCGTCAGTCCCTGACGCTGTCCCATGTTAATGCTGAAATCAAGTTTCATTGCTCATCTCCCTTGGTAACTAAGGTTAGCAGCGTCTTGCCGAGATACCAAAAAATCAATTTGACACCTTTCAAGTGTCGATATTTTGACATGCTTTAAGGTATCCAAGAACTTTATTTCTAAACTTATATTGACGTACGACGTTAGACTCCTTGAGGGCTAACATGCTCGAATTAAAAAGGAGAACATGATGACATCGATTAACGCAGGTGGAGCATTCTATCGAGTGCAAAACTCATTGAACCAAAATTCTGAGAATGTTTCGAAAAGTATGCAGAGGTTAGCTAGTGGTCAACAAAACATATCGCCAGGTGATGCAACTGGTTCAAAGGCTGTTGCTTTTGGTACGAAGGCTGAGGCGGCCAGCTTGAAGGTTGGTTTGAAAAACGGCACCGAAGCTTTGCAAGCCGTTGAAATGCTAAATAACGATGTGTCACAACTGAATGATATTGTTGTCCGCTTGGAAGAATTGGCGACCCTTGGTACAAATGGTTTCATGACCACTCAAGACCGATCCGCGATAGATGCGGAAGCTGACGCGTTACTAGCGGAAATGACAAGAATCGCTACCGATGCCAAGTGGAAGGGCAATACCCTCACTAATGGCGCTGGTGTGACTGTGGGGTTTGGTCGAAATAATGGTAGCATAGCTATTGAATTATCATCGTTTGCGTTGCCCACAATCGTCGACACAGCGACCACGCCGGCAACTAATGCAATAACAGGGGAAGATATAGCTCGAGCTAGCACAACTGGTCCTACTGAAGCCGTTGTTACGGCTGGTCTAAAAGCGTTGAAGACAACTGTAGATGCTATGGCTGTTGAAGCTGGCGCATTATTCAACACGGTTACAAATACCATGAACCACATGAGCACTTTGACAGCTGGTTATGAACTAGACGTTGCTTCAAAGATGGATGTTGATTTTGCGGGTGAGACGACTGAGCTCGCGAAAGGTCAAATTCTTGCTCAAGCTGGTACAGCGATGCTTGCGCAGGCTAACGCGCAGGGTCAGGGAATGTTGGCATTGATCCAATCTTAGGGCCGTGCATCCTGACACATTAAAGAAATAAGTTAAAGCGGCCGGAACACAATTCTGGCCGCTTTTTCTTGCCTTAAACTCAATATAGAATAATGTCGTGGCGGGAGGCGAAAGTTATGGCTGAAGACGTGGAACAACCTTTAGACGCGGCTTCAGAGGAAGTAGTTGCTGATGGCGAGGTCGAAATTAGGTCTGAGCAAGAGCAACAAAAATTTGAATCTGATTTTGCCATAAAGATGGTAGACACTTTAGTGGCTATCAACGAACAACAAATTTCTAGTTATGAATTGCCAAATAGATTTTTCACGACTGACGAGTTAAATTGTTTTGGCTTTTTCTCGAACTCAGTGCCAGTTAACCCTTTACCGGCAATTTATCCTGAAAATGGATTTCTCTTGTTTAGAGGAGTTCCAGTGCCTAAATCTGTGAATCTTACGTCTGCAAGCTTGGAAGAAATTGAACAAATTATTAAGTCGTCCATATCCGAAGAGGCGCTAGGTCAGCAGTTGTCAGACTTAGGCTCAGACATGATAAACGCGTATCAAATAGCCACTCAAATATATAATGATCGTGTAGAAAAAATTCGTATTTCGTATTTGGCAAATGTTAAAAATGCTAAGTCACAAGTGATGGAAATATCAGCAGCAGTTGTCTGTGCCTTTGTAATTATTTTGACTTTACTGAACCTTACATAAAAACAATCAAAAGGTCGTAATTAGTCTGCTGACACAAGCAGAACTGGCAGAGATTGGTATGGGAAAAATCTTGAGTATGAGTGGCCAGTCATAAAATTTACTGACCAGAACGTTTTGGGGTTGAGTGTATTTTTATCGCTTGTCCAGTAAGCTTCAGGAGATATTTTGGGGAAATATTTTGAATTTATTTTGGGTGCAGTGCACTCTTCGCATACGAGGCTTTCCAGCTCTTGACGGGTTGGCAGCCTCCAGTTGCCTCCAAGTTGTCGTTTTGCTTCGCTTATGGCATACTCGACTTGAGTGTGGTCAAGTTTAACGATGTCGCCGGTACACGTGTCGAGTGCTGGATCCCATGCTTGCCCAACCGAGCAGCGAAGCCACGTTGTGCCTGATTGCAAGTCTTTTACAGTGTGTTGCCTCGCCATGAATTGAGCTGAAGCTGGGCCGGTGAGGTAAATTGCAAAAACAACGAACCCAATAAAACTTCTGTACATGGATATACTTTCTAATCTGAATTGGAGCACCCAACAGGTGACTGGTGATTTATTTTCATAAGACTTATATAGAATGGTACAAATCTTGTATACTCGTATGAGTAAGGGGAGACATTAACATGGATATTGCAGCATTACTTGGGTTTGTCGGTGCCGTTGGGATGATACTTGCTGCGATGATTGCAGGTGGAGGTGTCGCACCTTTTGTGGACAATCAATCTATTTTGATCGTTTTTGGTGGCTCCTTCTTCGCTGTCATGTACACCGCCCCGATGCCGACCTTTTTAGCTAGTTTTAAAGCCATGGGGAAATGCTTCAAACCCGGCTTGCCCAAGCTCGATGAGACGGTTGAGCGTATGGTTGAGCTTGCAGGTATGGCGAGAAAAGACGGAATGATGGCGCTAGAAGGTCAACCAGTTCCGGATAAATTTTTCGAAAAAGGGATGCAAATGCTGGTGGATGGGGCCGACGAGCAGAAACTGATTAAACAAATGAATTCTGAGATCGCATCCATGAAGGGCAGGCACGCCGAAACTACCGGATGCATAACAAGCTGGGTTGATATCGCGC
>Ga0233444_10001017_pt1 | contig 33367 bp, 30 predicted proteins | sample SI_124_October20_6_FD_182792 | JGI IMG/M metagenome (GOLD analysis project Ga0233444, IMG submission 182792) | Seawater microbial communities from Saanich Inlet, British Columbia, Canada - SI_124_October2016_10_MG | ecosystem: Environmental > Aquatic > Marine > Inlet | place: Canada: British... | reverse complement strand
ATGGAGAATGCAAAGGTATTATTGCATGGAACTTAACAGATGGAACTATTCACAGATTTAGATCACATACCACTATTATAGCAACAGGTGGTTACGGAAAAGTTTATCAATCAGCAACTTCAGCTCACACTTGCACAGGAGATGGTAATGCAATGGTTTTAAGAGCAGGCTTGCCATTACAAGATATGGAGTTTGTTCAATTTCATCCAACAGGAATTTATGGTGTAGGATGTTTGATAACTGAAGGTGCAAGAGGTGAAGGTGGATTTCTTGTGAATGGAAAAGGTGAGAGATTTATGGAAAGATATGCTCCTAATGCAAAAGATTTAGCCTCAAGAGATGTCGTGAGTCGTTCAATGGAAATGGAAATTAATGAAGGTCGTGGTGTTGGTAAAGATAAAGATCACATAAGTTTACATCTTGACCACTTAGATAAAGAAGTTTTAGATGAGAGATTGCCTGGAATAACGGAAGCAGCAAAAACATTTGCTAATGTTGATATAAACAAACAACCCATTCCAGTGGTGCCAACAGTTCATTATAATATGGGAGGCATACCAACAAACTATAAAGCTGAGGTTTTAACATTAAATGGATCTGAAAAAACAGTACCAGGATTAATGGCTATAGGAGAAGCTGCTTGCGTATCAGTTCATGGAGCAAATAGACTTGGATCTAACTCTTTAATTGATCTTGTAGTTTTTGGAAGAGCTGCAGCCAAAAGAGCTTCAGAGTTAGTAAAGACTGGAGCACCTCACGAGGAAGTTTCAAATTCAGAGACAGATAAATGTTTAGATAGATTTGATAAAATTAGAAATTCAAATGGCTCTACAATGACATCAGAATTAAGAATGAAAATGCAAAAAACAATGCAATCTAAATGTGCAGTATTTAGAACAGAAAAAACCTTGAAGGAAGGCGTTGATCAAATAAGAAAACCTTACGAAGGTATGAATGATATTTCTGTAAAAGATAAATCATTATTATTTAATACTGATTTAGTCGAAACTTTAGAATTCGATAATTTAATACGTCAAGCACTGACAACAATGGACTCAGCTTATAACAGAAAAGAAAGTAGAGGCGCGCATGCAAGAGAAGATTTTAGCAAACGAGATGATAAAAACTTTATGAAGCACACTTTAGCTTGGCAAAATGACAATAAAGTAGAAATTAAATATAGAGATGTTCACTCAAGAACGTTAACTAATGATGTTCAGTACTTTCCTCCTAAAGAAAGAGTATATTAAAAAATGGTTCAGTTTAATTTGCCACAAAATTCCAAAATAGAAGTTGGCAAGCATTATAAAGACTTAACTAGCTCCAAAAATTTAAAAAAAATAAATGTATATAGATGGGATCCATCTACGGGTCAAAACCCAAGAGTTGATACATTTGAAGTTGATATGGATAATTGTGGTCCAAAAGTACTAGACATATTGTTTAAAATTAAAAATGAAATAGATCCATCTTTAACTTTTAGAAGATCATGTGCTCATGGAGTTTGTGGTTCATGCGCAATGAATATCGATGGTGTAAACACACTAGCCTGTATAAAATCTCATACAGATATTAATGGCGATTTAAATGTGTACCCTCTTCCTCATTTAAAAGTAATCAAAGATTTGATTGGAGATTTAACAACGCTTTATAAACAATATGAATCGATTAAGCCATGGCTTACAACGAAACAAACTGGTGAAGAAAAAACAGAACTAAAACAAACTCAAAAAGATAGAGAAAAATTAGATGGGTATTATGAATGTATTTTGTGTGCCTGTTGTTCAACATCGTGTCCAAGCTATTGGTGGAACGGTGATAAATATTTAGGGCCAGCAGTCCTCCTACAAGCTTACCGTTGGATCAATGATAGTAGAGATGGTGATAAAAAAGAGAGATTAAAAAAAGTTGCAGATGAATTAAAATTGTATAGATGTCATACCATTATGAATTGCACTAATTCTTGTCCAAAGGGATTAAATCCAGCGAAAGCCATTGGATCTATCAAGAAAATGCTTGCAACAAGCTAAAACCTTATTTAATCAATTACTTCATGAAAACTATTGAGCACTTTGTTAATGGAAAGTCTTTTAGTGGTGAATCTAAAAAAAAGGGTAAAATTTTTAACCCTGCGACAGGCGACCAAGTAGCAGAAGTTAAATTAGCTACTACAAAAGATGTAAATGAAGCAGTTGCAAGTGCAAAAAAAGCATTTGAAGCTTGGTCAAATAAACCTTCTCTTCAAAGGGCAAGAGTTATGTTTAAATTTAAAGAATTAATTGAAAAAAATTCAGACGAACTAACAAAAATAATAGTAGCTGAACATGGAAAAGTATATGAAGATGCTAAGGGTTCATTAACACGAGGCTTAGAAGTCGTTGAATATGCATGTGGAATTCCACAAATGCTAAAAGGAGAATTTACAGAAAATGTTGGAACTGGTGTCGATAGTTGGTCTATAAGACAACCACTTGGAGTATGTGCAGGTATAACACCTTTTAATTTTCCTGCAATGGTTCCAATGTGGATGTTTCCAATGGCAATAGCTTGTGGAAATACATTTGTTTTAAAGCCATCGGAAAAAAACCCTTCATGTTCGATGAGATTAGCAGAACTATTAAAAGAAGCCGGTTTACCAGACGGAGTCTTTAATGTTGTTAATGGAAATAAAGAAGCAGTTGACGCTTTGATCAATAACACAGATGTTGCAGCGATGAGTTTTGTTGGATCAACACCAATTGCAAAATATATTTATGAAAATTGTGCGAAAAATGAAAAAAGAGTTCAAGCTTTAGGTGGTGCAAAAAATCATTGTGTAGTTATGCCTGATTGTGATTTAGATCAAGCAGTTAATGGTTTGATGGGAGCTGCTTATGGTTCAGCAGGGGAAAGATGTATGGCTCAATCTGTTGCTGTAGCAGTAGGCAATATAGGAGACAAATTAGTAAGTGCTTTAGCCAAAAAAGTTGAAGCACTTAAAGTTGGACCTGGCATGGATAAACAATCTGAGATGGGACCATTAATTACAAAAGATCATTTAGCTAAAGTTAAAAGTTATGTTGATATTGGTGAAAAAGAAGGAGCTAGATTAATTGTAGATGGAAGAAATTTTAAATTACAGGGATATGAAAATGGATATTACATTGGAGGATGCTTATTCGATCACGTAACCAAAGACATGAGAATATATAAAGAGGAAATATTTGGTCCAGTTTTATCAGTTGTAAGAGCAAATGATTTCGATGAAGCGTTACAATTGGTAAATGACCATGAATTTGGTAATGGAGTGAGTATTTTCACTAGAGACGGAGACTCAGGTAGAAATTTTTCTAGTAAAGCAAAAATTGGAATGGTGGGTATAAACATACCTATACCAGTTCCAATGGCCTTCCACAGTTTTGGTGGTTGGAAAAGATCTTTATTTGGGGATCAACATATGCATGGACCTGAAGGTGTAAGATTTTATACAAAATTAAAAACAATAACATCAAGGTGGCCTTCAGGACAAAGGTCTAATCCCGAATTTGTTATGCCAACAATGAAATAAAAAGGAGATATATGAGAAAAAGAATTACTTTAATAGGAGCAGGACAAATTGGAGGAACGCTAGCCCATCTTATTGCGCTTAAAGAATTGGGAGATGTGATTCTTTTTGACGTAGCAGCGGGTATTGCTAAAGGTAAAGCTTTAGATATTGCTCAATCATCACCAATTGACGGGTTTAACGTAAATTTGTCTGGAACAGATAATTATGAAGATACAAAAAATTCGGATGTCATTATAGTTACTGCTGGTGTTCCAAGAAAACCGGGCATGACAAGAGATGACTTGCTTGGAATAAACTTAAAAATTATAAAACAAGTCGCTGAAGGTATAAAAAAAACATCGCCTAATGCTTTTGTCATATGCATTACAAACCCATTAGATGTCATAGTTATGGCTTTACAAAAATATTCAGGTTTACCAAGAAATAAGATTGTAGGCATGGCAGGAATTTTAGACTCTTCAAGATTCATTTATTTTTTATCAGAAGAACTAAAAGTTCCAGTCAACAAAATTAAATCATTTGTACTAGGTGGACATGGGGATAGTATGGTGGCTATGCTAGGCCATACGGAAGTCGATGGAAAAAAAATTAATGATTTAGTTAAAGAAGGAAAAATATCAAAAGAAAAATTAGACGCAATAGTAAATAGAACAAAAAAAGGTGGAGCAGAGATTGTAAAATATTTAGAGAAAGGTTCAGCTTTTTATGCCCCCGCAGCTTCAGGTGTTCAAATGGCTGAAAGTTATCTGAAAAATTTAAAAAAGCAGTATCCGTGTGCTGTTTATTTAAACGGTGAATACGACGCCAAAAATATTTACGCAGGTGTTCCAGTTATTATAGGATCGGGTGGAGTTGAAAAAGTAATTCAATTAGATTTATCAAGTGAAGAAAAACAAAACTTTGAAAAGTCTATAAAAGCTGTAAAAGATTTATTTGATGCGGCAAAAAATATTGACCCTGAATTGAGTTAATTTTTTCTTTCTAGAACAATTTTATAAGCTAATGAGAAATACTTAGGAGCTATAAAGCTTAAAAATTTATCAAATAAAATTATAATTTTTAAAAAAAAAGAATTTAGAGGTATATAAAAAGTTTTAGAAGTTACGCCACCGGAATTTAAAAATAATATACACTCACACAATTTTTTATATTTTATAGAAAATTTACTTCCTAAATATTTATAAAAATTTTTTTCATCATCAAAAATTAGATATGGAATTGCACTATTTCCTGACCAGAGGTCCCTTTTATCAGTAGAGGGTTTTTTTGAGTCCCAAACATTTTTCGTAAAATCAAAACCTTCATGCTTCATTAAAATCAGTACAAGCTGTAATGCAGTGGAACAATAAGCGTCAAATATTATTAATTTACCTCCTTTTTTTAAAATTCTATGCATTTCATTAAAAAATTTTAAAGGATACGGAAGATGATGAATCATATTTGAAGAAATAATGAAATCAAATTTTTTATTTTTAAATCCTGTTTTTTGAGCATCAATATTTTTATAATCTAAATGTGGATGATTTGAAAAATCACTAATTTTAAAATTTTTGCATTTTATGAATTTTTTTGTGAATCCACCAGCCGCACCTACTTCAATTCCAATATCTTTTTTTTTTATAAAGTTATTCATCCAGTTATATCTTTCAAATAAAAGAAAAAAAAGGTTCTTATTTTTTTTGAATTTTAGAATTGAAGACGATACATTGCCCTCATTTTTCATACGATTTTCGGAGTGTTTAAATTTAATTTTATTTTTTATTTTAAACATAAAGATTTTTAAAGATTGGAAATCATGATAATAAATCTACAATGGATTCTTATAGCAGTAAAATAAAATATTTTGCATATATAATATTAGCAGGATTTGCATTTTATATAAATTATTTCTATGCCAACATTGGTCTCTATCCAATTGACACATTTTCATTTTTTGACTCCGGGTATCTTGTTACTCAAGGCTATCATCCTATAAAAGATTTTTGGGTAATATCAGGTGTTTTAATAGATTATTTACAAGCTCTATTTTTTATAATTTTTGGATATAATTGGAATGCATATATTTATCATTCTTCAATCATGAATGTTTTAATTAGTGTGTTCTTCTTCTTCTTTTTAAATAATTTGCGAAATAACATTTATTCAAACTTTTTTTTAAGCATTAGTTTTGCAACGCTATGCTACCCTGTAGCTGGAACTCCTTTCCCTTATCAGCATGCATACATCATAAGTTTGATATCAATTATGATATTTTATCTTGCTGTATACAAAGAAGATCAAAAATATTGGATAATCTTACCAATATTTATGCTTTTTTCCTTTTTAAGTATGCAGTTGCCATCTGGCCTAATTAATTTTTTAATTTTATCATTTATCTCGATTCATTTTTTGAAATTTAAAAAAATTTTTTTATACTCATTTTTATTGGGATCGTTGATCAGCATATTAATACTATTATTTTATTTTTTGTTTTTAAAAATAAATATAAAAGACTTTTTTACACAAATAGTTTTATTTCCTTTAACAATCGGGGAAGGTAGAATTTTAGGTGACGAAAATGCTTATGAATCTGCAAATCTTTTCAAAAAATTAACGTTTAGGGGAACATTTGGTCACTTTAAGTTTATAATAATTTTTATCTTTGCAAACTTGATCGCTACAATTTTTTATTTAAGAAAAAATAAAGATCATTTTTTTGAAAAAAAAGTACTTTTAAATATTTTTGTTATTTTTTGCGGGATCAGTTTTATTTTTCATCAACTCATAACAGCTAATCAAACATTTATATTTTCTTTAATACCAATATTGTGTGGGTTATTTTTAATTCAATTAAAAGAATATTTTAAATTTGCAGAAAAAAAAACAAACATTGCTTTAATACTTGTCATTGCTTTTGTTACAATCAAATATCACAAAGATTATAATATAAATAGAAAGTTTATGGATTTACAAAATATTAATTTAAATAATTCGATTGAAGCAAAAACTTTAGACGTAAAATTTAATAATTTAAGATGGATTACCCCACATCATTTTAAAAATAATCCAGAAAAAGAATTAAAACTTTTAAAAGAGTCTATTTCAATAATTTCTAATGAAAATAAAAAAGAAATTGCGTTAATTACCCATTATCAATTTTTTTCAATCTTAACTGAAAAAAAAATTAATATTTTTAATAGGTGGTATTTTCCGAATAATAATACGCATCCAGCAAACAAAGAAAACAAATATTACTCTTATTACAATAATAAAATCTATAATTTTATAAAAGAAAAAAATATAAAAAAAATTTTCATTGCCAAAACTCATCCAAATGAATTTAAATTTATAAACTTTAAAGATATTTTAAAAAACTCTTGTTTTATAAAAAAAGAGTATAATGAGATACTTCATTCAATTAATATTGAAAAGTGCTAAAATTATTAACTCTTATTTTTTTAAAATTTTTAGTAAAATTTTTTGTATTAAATAAAGATAAGATAAAATTGGAAATATTGAGCAAAATTAAAAAAAGAATACAAATCATCGCATAACTATTTTGAAAAAATAAATAAAAAATTGATATGTAAATTAGTGAAAAAATTAACACTCTAAATCTTAAAACAGAAAATACTCTTAATGCGTGATAAAAAAGTCCAAAGAAATTCATTTTAGAATTACCAGAGTATCTTTTATCTCTATCTATAGTTATGGTTGATATTTTACTTAAATTTATAGATAATGTAGGAGGAAAGGCACTCCATAAGTTGCCGTCTTCTAAAATTTTTTCTAAGTCGCTGAATTTTATGAGACTAAAATTTCCATACCTTATTTTTTTTAAAGTTAAAAAATAAATTAAAAAACAATAGGTCTCATAAAACATTTTAAACCATAAGGCCTCTTTTCTCTGTCCACGTTTTGCCACTACACTAGAATTGGATTTTTCAAATTTATGAATTAATTTTAATATCCCAAGGGGATTGTCTTGACCATCGGAGTCAATTACTACTACTCTGCTATCTTTTTTGTATTTTGTCTTAATATATTTTATTCCGATCGCAATAGCTCGTTGACTTCCTAAATTATTATAATTTCTCAAAATTTTAAAATTTTTAATTGATTTAAATTGTGATCTTTTAAAATTGATTTTTTCTAACGAGCAGTCATCAACAATAATAAGATCAAATTTTTGTTTTATTTTATAAAGGAAAAGCTTGTTAATTTTAGACATCAATTTATGTAAATTTTTCCAATCGTTGTAAACTGGTGTTAAAATTATAAATTTAGCTTTCATAATGGATTAATGTAAATTTTATGATAGTAATAGCAACTTAAAATGAATATTCACGAACATCAAGCTAAAGAAATTTTAAACGAATTTGGCGCTCCTGTATCGAATGGAGTGGTAATTTTTTCAATTGATGAAATAAATAAAAAAATTACAAAATTAAAAAGTAAAGAATTTGTTTTAAAAGCACAAATTCATGCCGGTGGTAGAGGAAAAGCAGGAGGTGTAAAATTAATAAAAGATATATCCGATTTAGAAAATGAAGCTAAATTAATGTTTGGGAAAGTTCTTGTCACACATCAAACTGGACCAGAAGGAAAAGAAGTTAAAAGACTATACATTGAAGAGGCTTCAGATATTTATCAGGAATTGTATTTGTCTTGTTTAATAGATAGGGAGTCTTCCAAGATAGCATTCATAAGTAGCACAGAAGGTGGCATGGATATCGAAAAAGTTGCTGCAGAAACACCACAAAAAATAATTACAAATAAAATAGATTTAAAAGATGGTGGACCTAATGATAAAGAAATTGAAAAAATAATTTCTATTTTTCAACTTAATAATAAACAAAAAATAACAGCCTCAAAAATTATAAAAGTACTTTATGATATTACAGTTAAAAAAGATGCAAATTTAATAGAGATTAATCCATTAATTATTAATAAAAATAAAGAAATTATCTGCCTCGATGCAAAAATGAATTTTGATGATAACGCAATCTTTAGAAGACCAGAAATATTAAAGCTAAGAGATTTAAATGAAGAAGATCCTGCTGAGATTGAAGCAAGCAAACATGAGCTTGCATATATAAAACTTAACGGTTCAATAGGGTGTATGGTGAATGGAGCAGGTTTAGCTATGGCCACCATGGATATAATTAAACTATATGGAAAAGAACCAGCTAATTTTTTAGACGTTGGAGGGGGTGCCACAAAAGAAAAAGTTTCTGCAGCTTTTAAGCTAATTCTATCCGATAAAAATGTAAAAGGAATTTTAATTAATATATTTGGAGGAATTATGAGATGTGATGTACTTGCTCAAGGGGTTCTCGATGCTGCAAAAGAGATAAATTTGTCTGTACCTTTAGTTGTAAGGTTAGCAGGCACTAATTTTAAAGAAGGTAAAGAAATATTAGATAAATCCAATTTAAAAATATTATCTGCTTCTGATTTAAACGATGCGGCTAAAAAAATTGTTGAGGCGATAAAATAGTGTCTGTTTTAGTTGATAAAAATACAAAAGTTATTTGCCAAGGTTTTACAGGCAAACATGGAACATTTCATTCTGAACAAGCTTTAAAATATGGAACAAATTTGGTTGGAGGTGTTACACCAAAAAAAGGAGGACAAAAACATTTAGACTTACCAGTATTTAATTCTGTCTTAGAAGCAAAAGAAAAAACATCTGCAGATGCTACAATGATTTATGTGCCCCCCAAATTTGCTGGAGCAGCAATAATTGAAGCAATTGAAGCAAAAATAAATTTAATCGTATGTATTACTGAAGGCATACCAGTTTTAGATATGCTTAAAGTAAAACAAGTTCTAAACAAAAGCAGCTCTAGATTAATAGGACCAAATTGCCCAGGAATAATTACACCCGATGAATGTAAAATTGGTATCATGCCTGGAAACATTCATAAAAAAGGGACAGTGGGTATAGTTTCAAGATCTGGAACCTTAACTTATGAAGCTGTTGCACAAACTTCAGCAAATGGTATGGGCCAGTCGACTTGTATAGGAATAGGAGGAGACCCAATAAATGGAACAAATTTTATAGATTGTTTAGAGCTTTTTCTTAAAGATAACGAGACTAAATCTATAGTGATGATCGGTGAAATAGGCGGATCTGCCGAAGAAGAGGCCGCAGAGTTTTTAAAAAGAGAAAAAATAAAAAAGCCAATGGTAGGTTTTATAGCTGGATTAACTGCGCCTCCAGGAAGAAGAATGGGTCATGCAGGTGCTATTATTTCAGGTGGAAAAGGAGGAGCGGAAGACAAAATAGAGATAATGAAATCAGCTGGAATTACTATTTCGAAATCACCAGCTGATATAGGAAAAACTCTTTATAAAAAACTTAATGGTTAATTTTAAAAAATTTATGTTAGAATAAGCTTCTAATGTCATCTTCTAATAATAACACTACATATAAAAAGACATCCTTTTTAGCAGGAAATAATTCTGAATTTATTAATGAGTTTTATGCAGATTATATCTCAGATCCTAATTCATTACCTGAAAGTTGGAGAGAATTTTTTGATGGATTAAGTGATGACGAAAAGCTAGTTTATAAAGATCTAAAAGGTCCTAGTTGGTCTCCAGAAAAAAGAGTAATAAAATTAAAAGCTACACTTAAAGATCAAAAGAAGATCGAGGATACGTCAACAGATTTAAATTTAAATTCAGCTAAACAAGCCTCGAAAGATTCAGTACGTGCTATTATGTTAATAAGAGCTTACAGAATAAGAGGACATCTAATTGCTAATCTTGACCCATTATCAATTCAAAAAAAAGAAGAACACTTAGAATTAAAACCTGAAAGCTATGGATTTACAAAAAACGACTATAGTAGAAAAATTTTTCTAGATGGTGTTCTTGGTCTTCAATATGCCAATTTAGAGGAAATTTTAACAATTCTAAAAAAAACTTATTGTTCAAATATAGGCTATGAGTTTATGCACATGGGTGATCCAGAAGAAAAAACTTGGATTAGAGATAGAATCGAAGGACCAGGAAAAAAAATATCTTTTACAGAGAATGGAAAAAGGGCAATTTTAAATAAAATTATCCAAGCAGAAGGATTTGAAAAATATTTACATGTAAAATTTGTAGGAACAAAAAGATTTGGCTTGGATGGCGGAGAGTCCTTAATACCTGCATTAGAACAAATTATAAAAAGGGGTGGAAATTTAGGAGCTAAAGAAATTAAAATAGGAATGCCACATCGAGGAAGATTAAATGTTTTAGCCAATGTAATGGGTAAATCATACAAAGCTATATTTAGTGAGTTTTTTGGAAAAACAGTGAGAACAAGTAAAGATTTTGAAGGAGATGTTAAATATCATTTAGGAGCTTCATCTAATAGAGAATTTGATGGAAACTCTGTTCATATAAGTCTTACAGATAACCCATCTCATTTGGAAGCAGTGAACCCAGTTGTTCTAGGTCAAGTCCGAGCTAAACAATTTTTTCACAAAGATAAATACAGAAAAAAAGTTATTCCAGTTTTAATGCACGGTGATGCGGCGTTTGCAGGCCAAGGCATTGTAGCAGAATGTTTTGCTATGTCAGGTCTGCCAGGACATAATATTGGAGGCACTATCCACATTATTGTAAACAATCAAATAGGTTTTACAACTGCACCTAGGTTTGCAAGATCTTCACCTTATCCATCAGACGTAGCAAAAATTGCGCAAGCCCCAATTTTTCATGTTAACTCAGATGATCCAGAGGCAGTTGTTCATTGTGCAAAGATAGCAACAGAATATAGACAAAAATTTAATAGAGACGTCGTGATAGACATGGTTTGCTACAGAAGATTCGGTCATAATGAAGGAGACGAACCATCATTCACACAACCAATCATGTATAAAAAAATTAAGTCACATCCAACAACCCTTTCAATCTATGGTAAAAAATTAAGTCAAGAGGGATTAACCGCAGAAAATGAATTACAAAAAGAAAAAATAAATTTTAAAAGCTTTTTAGAACAAGAATTTGAGTCGTCAAAAAATTATAAATCAGAGTTAAAGTGGTTTGATGGAGCATGGTCAAGATTCAAACCAGGTCTTGGAAAAGATAAGAGAGGAGTAAGTGGCGTTGATAAGAAAAAATTAACTGATATTGGTAAAAAAATTTCAAGCGCTCCTTCAGACTTTAATATTCATAAAACTTTAAAAAAAATATTTGATTTAAGAAAAAAATCTATAGAAGATGGTGAAGCAATTGACTGGTCAACTGCAGAAAGCTTAGCTTTTGGAACTCTTCTCACAGAGGGTTTTTCTGTAAGACTTTCAGGACAAGACTCAGGCCGAGGTACTTTTAGCCAAAGACATGCGGTATTGAGAAATCAAGATAACCATCAGAGATACATACCTTTAAATAACATTTCAAAAAATCAAAAAAATTTTGAGATAATTGACAGTTTGCTTTCAGAATTAGCAGTATTAGGATTTGAATTTGGATACTCTATTTCTGAGCCAGAAACATTAGTTTTGTGGGAGGCACAATTTGGAGATTTTGCTAATGGTGCTCAAATTATTATTGACCAATTTATTTCATCCGGTGAGTCTAAATGGGGAAGAGCTAGCGGTTTAGTTATGTTATTGCCACACGGTTATGAAGGACAAGGACCAGAACATTCATCAGCTAGATTAGAAAGATTTTTACAATTATGTGCAGGAGAAAATATTCAGGTTGTCAATTGCACAACTCCATCAAACTATTTCCATGTTCTAAGACGTCAAATGCATAGAGAGTTTAGAAAACCACTAATTATTATGACACCAAAATCTTTGCTAAGACATAAGAAATGTGTGTCAAATATTTCAGAATTTACAAAAAAAAGCACTTTTCACAGAATTTTAGAAGATGATGCATATTCAAAAGTAAAAAATCTGTTAGAGTTAAAAAAAAAAGATGACAAAATTAAAAAAGTTGTAATGTGTTCAGGTAAAATTTATTATGACTTAATTGAAGCAAGAGAAATACATAAAAACGATAAAGTGGCGTTTGTGAGAATTGAACAACTTTACCCATTTCCAGTAAAAACTTTAGCAAACATTTTAAAAAGATATACTAAAGCTAATTTTATTTGGTGCCAGGAGGAGCCAAAGAACATGGGAGCCTGGAATACCGTTAGAAATTATATAGATAGAACTTTAGAAATAGTAAATTTTGGTGATAAATCTGTCAAATATGTTGGCAGAAATGCATCTTCTTCTACTGCGACCGGAAATTTAAACAAACATCTTGCACAACAAAAAGAAATATTAGAAAAGATACTTAAAGATTAAATGGCAGAAAAAATTACAGTTCCGACATTAGGCGAATCAGTGACAGAAGCTACAGTTTCTAAGTGGCTTAAATCGCAAGGTGAAAATGTTTCAACAGATGAACCGCTTGTAGAATTAGAAACAGACAAGGTGAACGTTGAAGTGCCTTCACCAAGTAGCGGTGTATTAGGCAGTATTACTGTCAAAGAAGGTGAAACCGTCAATGTGGGTTCAGTGTTAGGAGTGGTAGAAAACTCATCCGAAAATAAAAAAAATAATGTAAAAGAAGTAAATAATTATAAACCTCCCAAAACAGAAAAGAAAAAAACGGAATTTAAAGTTTTTGATGAAAAAAAAGACTCAAAGATCAAAAAAACTGAAGAACCGATACTTAAATTAGAAGAGGAAGAACCTTTGATCCTAGAAAATCTTCATGAAGAAAAAATAATTTTAAAAGAAGAAAAAAAGATTTCCCCAGCTGCAAGAAAAATGGCAAGTGAGGTTAAAGCCGATCTTAGTCGTGTCGAGGGCTCAGGAAAAAATGGTGTGATTTTAAAGGAAGATGTTATGAGCTTAATGGGTTCTAAACCTTCACCGTCAGAAAGAAAAATTCAGCATGGTCCAGAGGAAAGAGTCAAGATGACTAGACTGAGATTAACAATTGCAAAAAGATTAAAAGAAGCCCAAGAAAATGCAGCGATGCTAACAACTTTTAACGAAGTTGATATGAGCGAAGTAATATTAATGAGAAATCAATACAAAGAAGAATTTAATAATAAATATGGAGTCAAGCTTGGCTTTATGTCATTTTTTGTTAAAGCCTGCGTAATTGGTTTAAAAAATTATCCTGCGATTAACGCAGAAATTCAAGGAGAAGAAATAATTTATAAAAACTATTATAATATAAGTATAGCTGTGGGAACAGACAGAGGGTTAGTAGTTCCAGTGCTAAGAAAAACCGATGAAATGTCGTTTGCTGAAATTGAAAAAAATATTGGAAACTTGAGTGAAAAAGCTAGAAATGGAAAAATCACTATTGATGATTTGCAAGGTGGTACTTTTACAATTACCAATGGCGGAATTTATGGATCAATGCTTTCAACACCAATATTAAATCCACCACAATCAGCAGTTTTAGGAATGCACAATATAATTAAAAGACCTGTTGCGGTAGATGGAAATGTAGAGGTAAGGCCTGTAATGTACTTAGCTTTATCATACGACCATAGAATAATAGATGGAAAAGAAGCAGTATCTTTTTTAAAAATAATTAAAGAGTCCTTAGAGCAACCAAAAAGACTCTTCTTAAATATTTAATAATGGAAAATAATTTTGATCTTGTTGTAATTGGCGGTGGACCCGGCGGTTATGTATGTGCAATACGTGCTGCTCAACTCGGTCTTAAAACTGCTTGTGTCGAGTCTAGGGGAGCTCTAGGTGGGACATGTCTTAATGTTGGTTGTATACCGTCAAAAAGTTTATTAAATTTATCTGAAAACTATTACAAAGCTAAAAAAAATTTTAATCAACAAGGAATAGAGATAGATGGAATTAAGTTGAATATTGAAAAAATGATGTCAAATAAAAATAAATCTATTCAAGTTTTGACAAAAGGCGTTGAATTTTTATTTAAGAAAAATAAAGTTTCTTATTTTAAAGGAAAAGGAGTTGTTTCATCAAAGAATGATATAATAATTTTTGGAAGCAATAATAGTAGAACAAACATCAAGACCAAGAATATCGTCATAGCGACCGGATCAGAAGTCGCTTCATTACCCGGAATAGAAATAGATGAAAAAAATGTAGTTTCCTCTACTGGCGCTTTATCTTTTGAAAAAGTCCCAAAGAAACTAGCTGTTATAGGTGGCGGATATATAGGTCTTGAGATGGGTTCAGTATGGTCTAGGCTAGGTGCAGACGTAACAGTTATAGAGTATTTAGATCATATAACTCCTGGTATGGATAGAGAGGTTTCAAATGAATTTCAGAAAATATTAACTAAGCAAGGCATTAAGTTTAAAATGGGATCTAAAGTAAATTCCGTAGGTAGTAAAGAAAACTCAGTAACAATAAGCTATACTGATATAAAAAATTCAAAAGAAGAAAAAATTGAAGTTGATAAAGTCTTAGTATCCGTTGGTAGAAAACCTTATACAGAAGGATTAAATTTACATAAAATAGGTGTAAAACTAGATAACAAAGGAAGAGTTGAAGTAAATGATAAACTTCAGACTTCCATAAAAAATATTTATGCCATTGGTGATGTAATTAAAGGTCCCATGCTTGCTCATAAAGCTGAAGAAGAAGGAATAGCCGTTGCAGAAATTTTAGCTGGTCAAGCAGGGCACGTTAATTACAATGTAATACCCGGAGTTGTTTACACCTCTCCAGAAGTTGCAACAGTCGGGAAAACTGAAGAACAGCTAAAAGATGAGAACAAAGGTTATAAAATAGGAAAATTTCCATTTTTAGCTAATTCAAGAGCAAAAGTTAATAATGAGACTGATGGATTTGTAAAAATATTAGCAGATAGTAAGACGGATAAAGTTTTAGGCGTACATATAATAGGCCCACACTGTGGAGATATGATTGCTGAGATGGCATTAGCTATGGAGTTTGGAGCAAGTGCAGAAGATATAGCGAGAACCTGCCATGCACATCCCACACATACCGAGGCAATAAAAGAAGCGGCTTTAGCTGTTGATAAAAGGCCAATTCATTTTTAAATAAAAAAAATTCATCTACTATTAATATATGCAAACACAAGTTTTGTTGCCAAAAATATTTAATTTTTCGTTTACGTATAATTCAAATAATATTTCACTTAAAACAGGGGATTTTGTCGAAATCCCATTCGGAAAAAGTAAAGAAATAGGAATAGTTTGGAAAAATAAAAAAGTAGAATTAAAAAAAAATATAAAAATTAAAAATATAATAAAAAAGGTTCAAGGATATTCAATTAATAAAAATTTAATTGATTTTATAGAGTGGTTTTCAATATATAATATGGTTCCATTAGGTTTAGTCTTAAAAATGACTATAGGAAAAAAAGATGATTATACTAAAAAAATTGACCCAATTTTTAATAAAATAAAAATAAAAATAAAAAAATATGAGCTCAATAATGAGCAGAAAAATGCATTAGAATATCTAGATAAAGCAAATAATAAATTTGACGTATCGGTACTTCAAGGGACAACAGGTTCAGGAAAAACATTAGTTTATTTTGAAAGAATTAAAAAAATTATTAATAAAAATAAACAAGCATTAGTTTTATTGCCAGAAATTTTTTTAACAAACGAATTTAAATCTAGATTTGAAGATTTTTTTGGATATGAGCCGGCTATTTGGCACTCTAAGATAACCACCCAAAAAAAAAGAATAATTTGGAAAGGTATTATTAAAAATGAAATTAAATTAGTAGTAGGAGCAAGATCAGCATTACTTTTGCCTTTTAAAAAACTGGGTGTTATTGTAGTAGATGAAGAACACGATGTATCTTACAAGCAAGACGATAGAATAATTTACAATGCGAGAGATATGGCTATTTCAAGAGCTCACTTTGAAAAAATTCCAATACATTTAGTTACCTCCATTCCCTCAATAGAAACGTTCAACAATATACAAAATAAAAAATTTAGACACGTGAAAATTTTAAAAAGATTTAATGATTACCCATTGCCTAAAACAAAAATTATAAATTTAAATATTAATAAGTTAAAAAACAGATTCATTTCTAATGAAACTATAAAATATGTGGATGAATTTTTAAAAAAAAAAGAACAAGTATTATTTTTTATTAATAGGAGAGGTTATGCTCCTTATTTAATTTGTAAAAAATGTGGGCTCAAACAAATTTGCTCAAATTGCTCAATGTATTTAACTTTCCATCAAATTAAAAAAAAAGCCATATGTCATCATTGTTCATTTGAAAAAAACATAAAAAATAAATGTAAGGAAGCAGGCGATTGTGACTTTATTATGTATGGACCTGGTGTAGAAAAAATATTTGAAGAAGTAAAAAAAATTTTTCCTAATAGTAAAGCAGAAATTTTCTCGAGCGATTATACAAAAGATAAAATGCAAACAGATATTTTGTTTAGAAAAATAAATAATAATGAAGTAAATATTTTAATTGGCACCCAAATGATATCCAAGGGTTTTAATTTTCCAAAATTAAATTGTGTAGTTGTAATAGATGCAGATTTCTCAGGAAGAGGATATGATCTAAGAACTACTGAAAAAAATATCCAATTATATCATCAACTCAGCGGACGAGCTGGAAGATTTAGCTCTGAGTCTTTAATTATTTATCAAACTTTAACACCTAAACATTCAACACTTAATGAATTAATTAAAAATAAATCTGAGCAATTGTTGAAGACAGAACTAATTACGAGAAAAAAAAATAAACTTCCACCATTTGTGAGATTAATTGCAATAATAATTTCTTCTAATCAACATGATTTAAGCATTAGGGGAGCTAAAGAAATTAAAGCACAATTAAAAAAAATCAGTAATATTGAAATACTTGGACCAGTAGACTCACCTCTGTTGAAGGTAAAAAAAAGATTTAGATCTCGATTATTATTAAGAGTAAGTAGCGGTGTTTTAGTTCAAAAAAAAATCACAAATTTGCTGAATTCCCTTCAAATATCATCAAAAATTAAACTTACGGTTGATGTTGACCCAGTAAATTTTAGTTAATTATCTATTTGGTAACTTGATCAACATATTCTCATATGATACCAAACGCTCATTATTTCACAAAATTTCATACTAATTAAAAAATGAGCACAAATACATCTTTCTCAACCGAAGCTTCAGAAAGATATGCGCGCGCCCTTTACGAAGTTGGACAAGATTCAAGTGATTTAGAAAAAATAGAAATAGATATTAAAAAGTTCAAATCTTTATACGATAATAATATTGAAATTAAAAATTTTATTCATAATCCTACACATGTAATTGAGATTCAAAATAAAACATTAAATATTGTGTCAGAGCAATTAGGTTTCTCAAAAAATTTAAGAAATTTTTTTTTATTGTTAATTCGAAAAAGGAGAATATTCTTTATTAAAAAAATCATAGATAGTTTTTTAAGATTGTGTTTAAAAAATAGAGGTGAAATTAAAGCTTCATTAATTTCATCAAAGGAGCTATCACCAGAAGAATTAGAAAATATCAGTAAAGAATTATCATCTTCAATGGGATCAACTATTAAATTTGACTATAAAGTTGATGACGGTTTAATTGGAGGACTTAAGCTACAATTAGGAAGCTTTATGATAGATACATCTATAAAAAATAAATTAAAAAAATATGAACAAAGAATGTTAGAAAATTAGTATGTCTATTAATCCATCAGAAGTAACTAAATTATTAAAAGAACAGATTAAAAATTTTGGAGAAAAAGCAGAAGTTTCTGAAATAGGTAAAGTTTTATCAGTTGGTGATGGTATCGCTCGTGTCTATGGACTGGATAACGTTCAAGCAGGAGAAATGGTAGAGTTTGAAGACGGTTCAAAAGGAATGGCACTAAATCTAGAGAATGATAACGTCGGTGTGGTTATTTTTGGCGATGATAGAAAAATCAAGGAAGGGGATACTATCAAAAGAACAAATGCAATCGTAGATGTGCCTGTTGGTAAAGAACTTTTAGGTAGAGTTGTAGACGGACTGGGAAATCCGATTGATGGTAAAGGAACTCTTTCTGCTAAAGAAAGAAAAAGAGTTGAAGTAAAAGCACCTGGTATCATTCCCAGACAATCCGTTAGTGAACCTATGCAAACTGGCCTTAAATCAATTGACTCTTTGATTCCCATAGGAAGAGGTCAAAGGGAATTAATTATTGGAGATAGACAAACTGGAAAAACTGCTGTTGCAATAGACGCAATAATTAATCAGAAAAAAATTAACGAATCTTCAGACGAAAAAAAGAAATTATACTGTGTATATGTGGCAATAGGTCAAAAACGTTCAACAGTTGCTCAAATAACAAAAACGTTAGAAGAGGCTGGAGCACTTAAGTATACTACGATCGTTGCAGCTACAGCTTCCGATTCAGCTCCATTACAATTTTTAGCTCCTTATACAGGGTGTACTATTGGTGAGTATTTTAGAGACAATGGTATGCACGCTTTAATAGTATACGACGATTTATCTAAACAAGCAGTTGCATATAGACAAATGTCACTACTTCTTAGACGACCTCCTGGTCGTGAAGCTTACCCAGGCGATGTATTTTACTTACATAGTAGATTACTAGAAAGATCAGCTAAATTAAGTGACGCAAATGGCGGTGGATCTTTAACAGCATTGCCTATTATTGAGACGCAAGCAGGAGATGTATCGGCATACATTCCAACTAACGTAATTTCAATTACAGATGGACAAATATTTTTAGAAACAGAATTATTTAACCAAGGTATAAGACCAGCCGTTAACGTTGGGTTGTCAGTATCTAGGGTAGGATCTGCAGCTCAAACTAAAGCCATGAAAAAAGTTGCCGGTTCAATTAAGTTAGAATTAGCTCAATATAGAGAAATGGCTGCATTTGCGCAATTCGGGTCAGATTTAGACGCTTCAACACAACAACTTCTGAATCGTGGCGCCAAATTAACAGAATTATTAAAACAAAATCAATACTCTCCAATGACTGTGGCAGAGCAGGTAATTTCAGTATTTACAGGAGTAAAAGGCTTTTTAGATGATGTGGAATTAACAAAAATTAAGAAATTTGAAAATAGCATAATAGAAAAGATCAAGTCAGAAAAACCTGAAATAATTGAAGCAATTCAAAACACGGGTAAAATTGATGAAAACACAGAAAAACTTTTGATAGAGTCAATTGAAGAGCACAAGAAAGCAAATAAATAATGCCAAGCTTGGATGATTTAAAAAAAAGAATTAAGAGTGTAAAATCTACTCAAAAAATTACTAAAGCTATGAAAATGGTCGCGGCAGCAAAATTAAGAAAAGCACAAGAAAATGCGGAAAAAGGGAGACCTTACAGTCAAAAAATGCAAAATATTATTCTCAATCTCACCAACTCAATTAATGATCATCAAAATGCTCCAAAACTATTAGTAGGTAACGGAAATGATAAAATATATTTATGCATTGTGTTAACAGCAGACAGAGGTTTATGTGGAGGTTTTAATTCTAATATATGCAAGTTAGCAAAAACAAATTTTAAGAATATCCTTGATGACGGTAAAATATTAAAAATTATTACAGTCGGATCAAAAGGTCTTGATCAAATAAGAAGAGAATATGGAAAGTACGTAATAAAAAAATTTAGCTTTAAGGATAAAAAACAAGTTACATTTACTGAAGCTGAGATTATTGGAAATGAGGTTATAAATTTATTTAGCAATAATGAATTTGATAAATGTATTTTATTTTATAATAATTTTAAAAATGTTATTACACAAATACCCCAAGCCCAACAAATTATACCTGCTGAAAAAAAAATATCTACCGGAAACAATAATGTGACAACCTCATATGAATTTGAACCAGATGAAGATGAAATTTTAGAAGACTTGCTACCAAAAAATATATCAACTCAAATTTTTAAAGCATTTTTAGAAAATGCGGCAAGCGAACAAGGATCAAGAATGACAGCCATGGATAACGCGACAAGAAACGCAGGTGATTTAGTTGATAAGCTTACAATTAACTACAATAGAAGTAGACAAGCATCGATAACAAAAGAGTTAATTGAAATTATATCAGGAGCAGAAAGTTTATAATGAGTAAAAACGGAAAAATAACGCAAATTATTGGTGCGGTAGTAGATGTAAGTTTTGAAAGCGATTTACCTGAGATATACACGGCACTTGAAGTAAGTAATACAGGAAACAAATTAATTTTAGAAGTAGCTCAACATTTAGGTGAAAATAGTGTTCGTACAATAGCGATGGATGCAACAGAAGGATTAAAAAGAGGAGATATAGTTATTAACACAGGAAACCCAATAAGTGTTCCTGTAGGACCGGAAACTCTTGGAAGAATCATTAATGTAATTGGAGAGCCTATTGATGAAAAAGGAGATGTTAAAACAAAGGAGAAATGGCCAATCCATAGACCTGCGCCTAAATTTACGGATCAAGCGACTGAAACAGAGCAATTAGTAACAGGAATTAAAGTAGTGGACTTGTTAGCCCCTTATGTAAAAGGGGGAAAGATCGGTCTTTTTGGAGGAGCTGGTGTTGGTAAGACAGTTACTATTATGGAATTAATAAATAATATAGCAAAAGCCCATGGAGGCTTCTCAGTATTTGCCGGAGTGGGTGAAAGAACTAGAGAAGGAAATGATTTGTATCATGAAATGATTGAGTCAGGAGTTATAAAACCAGATGGAAAAGGGTCAAAGGCCGCTTTGGTTTATGGACAAATGAACGAACCGCCAGGTGCAAGAGCCAGAGTAGCTTTAACCGGTCTGACTGTAGCAGAATATTTTCGAGATAAAGAAGGGCAGGACGTTTTGTTTTTTGTAGATAATATATTCAGGTTTACTCAAGCTGGATCTGAAGTTTCCGCTTTACTAGGAAGAATACCTTCAGCAGTTGGGTATCAACCAACCTTAGCTACTGATATGGGAAATCTCCAAGAAAGAATTACATCGACAGATAAAGGCTCAATAACGTCTGTGCAGGCAATTTATGTTCCAGCAGATGATTTAACAGATCCTGCACCTGCAACCTCATTCGCACACTTAGATGCAACAACAGTTCTATCAAGGCAAATTGCGGAAATTGGAATCTATCCAGCAGTTGATCCTCTAGACTCAACTTCTAGAATTTTAGACCCAAGAATAGTTGGGGAAGAACATTACAGAGTAGCTAGAGATGTTCAAAAAATTTTACAAGCTTATAAGTCGCTGCAAGATATAATAGCCATTCTTGGAATGGATGAGCTTTCTGAAGAGGATAAGTTAACTGTAGCAAGAGCTAGAAAAATACAAAGATTTTTATCTCAACCTTTCTTTGTCGCCGAGGTATTTACAGGATCTCCGGGAAAATTAGTAGATTTAAAAGACACTATCAAGGGTTTCGATGCAATTTGTAAAGGTGAGTACGATCACTTACCTGAAGCAGCATTTTATATGGTTGGTGGTATCGATGAAGTAGTAGAGAAAGCAGAACAATTATCTAAAGACAGCAAATAATGTCAGATAAATTTACAGTTGAGATCATAACTCCAGAAAAATCACTTCTTAGTTTAGAAACCAAAGAAGTAACTATTCCGTCTTACGAAGGTGAAATTGGTATTTTAAGAGATCATATTCCACTGATTACTTTCTTAAGACCAGGCATTATAAGCATACAAGATCAAAAAAATAAAAAATTTTATGTGGAAGAAGGAACTGTTGAGTTTTTAAAAAACAATCTGTTGATATTAACTTCAACTGCAAGAGACTTAACTAATTTAAGCCAAGATTCTATAGAAAATTTATTAAAGCAAGAAGAAAATAGACTATCGAAAAATAATTTTTCAGACAAAGAAAAATACTTAATATCACACAAGATAAGTACTTTAAAAGAAATTAATCAATAACTAATTTAATTTCTTTAAGCAGATTTATATAAAGCTCTTTTTTAAATTCTACAATTACCTTTGGTAGCTCCTCGGCATTTATCCATTTCCATTGTATAAATTCTGGATTGATTGTATTCAAATTAATTTCATTTTCACTACCCAAAAATTTTACTATAAACCACTTTTGTTTTTGCCCTCTAAATTTACCTTTCCATATAATTCCAACAAGTTTTTTTGGTAGCTCATATACATACATTTTTTCAATTTCCTTTATAATTTCTATATTTTTTACACTTGTCTCTTCAAATAATTCTCTTTTCATAGCTGTAACAAAGTCTTCACCTTTCTCAACTCCACCTTGTGGCATTTGCCACTTATCTCCAGGATTATCTTTGCGTTTACCTACAAAAATTTGATTTTTTTTATTTAAAAGAATTATGCCTACCCCAGTACGTAAAGGGAGTATTTGACTATTCATTTTTATGAGTTAAATAGCTTTATAGCGTAATTTAACTGATTATCTTTATCTGAATTAATTTTGAAGTCATCTCCAATTTCTTCAACAAATATATCTGGAGTTACTCCTACATCAGATATAGATTTTCCGGAGGGCAAGTAATATTTTGATATTGTTAATCTCATACCACCCCCATTTCTCAGAGGAATTATTGACTGAACAGAGCCTTTGCCATAAGAGTTTTCACCAAGAATTATAGCCCTTTTATGATCTTTTAAAGCTCCAGCAAAAATTTCAGATGCCGAAGCGGAACCATTATTTATCAAAACAACAATTGGTTTGCCTTTTATTTCATCACCTTTTCTTGCAAAAAACTTTCTTGTTTCAGAAATATCGCGCCCTTTTGTTGAGACTATCTCACCATCATCTAAAAAAAGATCAGTAATATTTATAGCTTGCCTAAGAAGCCCACCAGGATTATTTCTCAAATCAAGAACATAACCTGTAATCTTAGAATTTTTTTCAAAATCTTTTAATGTCTTTAAAAATTGTTTATCACTATTTTCATTGAAAGACTTTAATCTTATATACCCTAAATTTTTACTTTTACTCAAAATTTTAGAGCTAACAGATTGAACTTCAATAACTTTCCTAGTAATTCTAATTTCCAGGGGTTTTTTTACATTTTTTCTTCTTATTGTAAGATTTATCGAAGTTCCTACTGCCCCTCTCATTAATTTTACAGCCTCCATCAAAGATTTTCCTTGAACCTGCTCATTGCCAATTTTGACTATATAATCTCCAGCCTTGATACCCGCCTTAGCAGCGGGAGTATCATCAATAGGTGAAATTACTTTAATGACTCCAGCTTCCATACCTATTTCAATTCCCAATCCTCCAAATTTTCCACTAGTATCTGTTTGCATTTCTTTAAATAATTCAGGACTCATATAAGCAGAGTAAGGATCAAGAGATTGTAAAGCTCCATTGATTGCGGAGTCCATAATTTCAGCTTGATCTATGTCATCCACGTATTCTTTTTTAATTTTTTCTAATACTTCACCAAAAAGATCAATCTTTTCATAAAGATCATTTTTAGAAAATGCATTTGAATTAATTAGACTTAAAATTAAGATTGATAAGATTATAATTTTTTTCATATCATAGCTTTTTCTTTTGGTATTTCTTCTGACCACATTTTTTCTAAATCATAAAATTCTCTTTTTTCTGGGTGGAATATGTGGACAATCACATCATGCGCATCAACTAATTTCCAATCGCTGCTATCTTTTCCTTCTATACGGCAACCAGTCAAGCCAAGTTTTTTTAACTCTGCAACTAAAATTTCAGATAGAGATTGAAGATGTCTAGATGAGGTGCCTGAGGCAATTACCATATAATCTGCTATATAAGATTTATTTTTCAAGTTTATAGAAGTAATATTTTGAGCTTTATTAGTATCTAAAATTTTTTCTATATTAAATTTGATGTCAGATATTTTCATTAAGATGTTTTAGTCAATTTATTTCTAATAGATGATGACGAAATAACGATAGGTTTATTTTTTATAAAAGTAATATTTTTATTTTTTAAATATCTAACCACAATTGAGTTTTTACTCTTCATATCATATCCTTTACGAGAAAAAACTATTAATTTTGTTAATTTTACCAATTTTTTCCAACTTTTCCACTTATGTAATTCAATTAGAATATCTGAACCAATAATAAAATATATGTTGTCAATTTTTTTTTTTTTAATAAAGTAATTAACTAAATTAATAGATCTTGAAGATTTGACTAACTTATCTAAATATAAAACCTGTATTTTACTCAAATTTTTGGTAGCTTTTTTCGCTAATTCCAATCTTTTTTCTAAAGGGAAGTAAAGTTTTTTTTTGAATGGATTTTTTTTGGTAATTAACCAGTAAATTTTGTCTATTTTTATTTTTTTTAACGCAATCTTTGATATTGTTACATGCCCCTTATGAACAGGATCAAAGCTTCCACCTAATAAACCAATCGATTTGTTTGAAAGTTTTGCCATTTACTATGGTCTTATTATGCCTTTTCCAGAAACTATATATTTATAGGATGTTAATTGATTTATACCAACTGGACCTCTAGGCGGTAATTTATTTGTTGAGATGCCAATTTCACCACCAAAACCAAATTCACCTCCGTCGGCAAATTGAGTTGAAACGTTATGCATTGCAATAGAGCTATTAACGCCATTTAAGAAAATTTTAGCATTATTTAAGTTTTTTGTAATAATGCTGTCTGTATGCATTGTTCCATATTTCAAAATATGTGCGACACCTTCTTTGACATTTTTAACTGTTTTAATTGAAATTACAGCATCTAAATATTCTGTTGCCCAATCCTTTTCTTTAGCTTTTTTTAACTTGTATTTAAATAATTTATTAATTTTTTCATCAACTCTTACTTCACAACCTGACTCGATTAGAGCTTTAATTATTTCTTTAGCGTGTGTTTTAAGGGCATTTTCTTCGATTAAAAGTGTTTCAACTGCTCCACAAATACTTGTACGCCTCATTTTTGCATTAACAATTATTTTTTTTGCCATGTTTAAGTCTGCACTTTTATCTACAAATATGTGGCACAAGCCCTCAAGGTGACCAATTACATGAATATTAGAAAATTTTTGAACTTTTGAAATTAGTCCTTTACCTCCTCTAGGAACAATAACATCGATATAATTACTCATTTTTGATAATAAATTGTCCACAATTTTCCTATCTTTATTTTCTATAAATTGAACACAATTTTTGTTGACTTTATTTTCCTGCAAAGATTTTCTAAAAAGATCTGCTAAAATTCTATTTGAATTTATTGCTTCTGATCCACCTCTAAGAATCGAACAATTTCCAGATTTAAGACATAGCGCAGCGACATCTGCTGTAACATTTGGACGACTTTCATAAATTACTCCAATCACACCAATTGGAATTGAAATTTTTTGTATTTTTAAATTATTCGGTCTTTTCCAAGTTTCTAAAACTCTACTTAAGGGATTCTTAAAATTACTTATTTCATTAATAGAATGTCTAATTCCATCTATTCTTTTTTCATTTAATACAAGTCTGTCTACTAAATTTTTTCTTTTAACATTTTTTACGTCTTTTTGATTTTCTTTAATAATTTTTTGTTTATTTATTAGTAAAGATTTATTGTAACTTTCTAAAACTTTTTTTATTTTATTATGTTTTATAATTTTTAAATCTTCAAAAGCTGTCTTTGAATTTTTTCCAATATTTTCTAAATAATTCATTTATAACATTACCATATCATCTTTATGAATAATTTCAGATTTACTCAGGTAACCTAAAATTTTTTCTATTTCTTTGCTTTGTTTGCCTTTAATTTTGTTAATTTCGTTAGAATTAAATGATGCGAGGCCTCTAGCTAGACGGTTTTCATTTTGATCAACTATCAGGACATTTTCACCTTTACTAAAAGATCCAGTTATTTTCGTTACTCCAGCAGCTAATAAACTTTTTCTATTAGCGAGAGCACGTGCAGCTCCTTGATCAATATAAATTATTCCTGAAGAACTTAAAGATCCAATAATCCATTTCTTTTTTGCATCTAAACTTGAAATTTTTGGGATAAAATGAGTACAAATTTTTGTATTAATTATACTTTTAATAGGATTATTTTTTTTACCATTTGCAAGAAACATATGACACCCAGAATTCATACAAATTTTTGCTGCATCTAATTTTGTTGTAATTCCCCCTGAGCCATAATCACTAATTTTATTATCTTTTAAAGACTCAATTTTTTTATCAATCGTTTTTACTATTGTAATAATTTTTTTCTTTTTTGATTTATCATATAAGCCATCAACATCTGAAAGGATAATAAGAGTATCAGCTCCAATAATTTGGGCTACTCTTGCAGCTAATCTATCGTTGTCTCCGTACTTAATTTCTGTTGTAGCTGTAGTATCATTTTCATTAACTATCGGAATCGCATTAAGTTTAAATAAATTATCAAATGTACGCCTTATATTTAAAGCGCGTCTTCTTTGCTCAGTATCATCAGGACTAATTAATATCTGACCTGTTTTAATCTTATATTTTTCAAATAACTTTTGGAATTCACTAGCTAGATGAATCTGGCCAACAGCTGCAATAGCTTGGCTCATGTCTAACTTTATTCTTTTTTTATTTAATTTTAAATATTTTTGACCAAGAGCAATTGCACCCGAAGAAACAATTACAAAGTTTTTATTTTTCCCATAGCTTTTTATATCTTTGATTAGGGAAGTTACCCATGACTTTTTGAATTTTCCACTGCTATCGATAACAGTAGATGAACCTAATTTTAAAACAATTATATTTGAATTTTCAATTAACATTTTTAATTAATATTTTTTTAACTTTTAAGAGATCTTTATTTGAAAATACAGAAATAACTTCATATTTTAGCTTAATTTTTTTTTTAAATTCACTTAATTTTTTAATAGTTTCTTTATTTCCAAGAAGATCAGATTTGTTAAAAAAAATTATTTCTTTTTTTTTTTCTAATTTTTTATCATAATTAGTCAATTCTAACTTTATCTTTTTATAAGAATTAATAAGATCAGTTTCTGATAGGTCTATTAAATGCAGTAAAACTTTACATCTTTCAATATGTCTCAAAAATTTATCTCCTAGACCAATGCCTTTGTGAGCTCCCTCGACTAGTCCGGGTATGTCAGCTAAAGTTATTTCTTGGCCATCGTAATACGCTACACCTAAATTAGGATTGATAGTTGTAAAAGGGTAATTTGCAATTTTCGGCTTAGCTTTTGTTAAAGCGGCTAGTAAACTAGATTTACCTGCATTAGGTTTTCCGATAATTCCAATATCTGCAATAACTTTTAATTGAAACCAAATCCAAAATTCTTCACCAAGTTTTCCGTTTGTCTTTTTTTTTGGAGCTCTATTTGTTGAACTTTTAAATCTGACGTTTCCTAATCCACGTTTACCGCCTGCAGCTAGTAAATATTTTTCCTTATTTTTAGTAAAATCATAGATTAATGTATTGTTATCCTCTTCATACACTTGTGTGCCAACTGGAACTTTAAGTACTAAATCTTTCCCGTTTGCACCAGTTTTATTTCTTTTACTGCCTGCTTGACCATGTTCTGCTCTAAAATGTTGTGCATATCTAAAATCTATTAAAGTATTTAAATTACGGTCTGCCTCCAGAATAATTGAACCTCCGTCGCCACCATCGCCGCCGTCAGGTCCTCCATACTCAACGAACTTTTCTCTTCTAAAATGAGCTGAACCAGAGCCACCATTTCCTGCTTTAATATAAATTTTTGCTTGATCTAAAAATTTCATTTTAGGTATATTACAAATAACTTGAGTTATTTATAGATCTAATTGGGGATTACAGAAACAAACGTTCTGTTTAATTTTGATCTTTTAAATTTAACTTTCCCTTTTACTTCGGAAAAAATCGTATGATCTTTACCCATACCTACATTTTCACCAGGGTGAATTTTAGTTCCTCTTTGTCTTACAATTATATTTCCAGGTATTACTAATTGATCTCCATATTTTTTTACACCTAGACGTCTTCCTTTACTATCTCGGCCGTTTTTAGATGATCCACCTGCTTTTTTTGTTGCCATTAATATTTCCTATTTTTTGATAGTTTTCTTTTTAGTTTGAATTTCTTTTTTAACTTCTTTCTTAGGAGCGCTTGCTTTAGCCTCATCTATTACTTTTCCACCTTTAGACATTATTTTAGTAATCTGAATCTTAGAATGTCGTTGTCTATGACCATTTTTCTTTCTTGAATGTTTTCTTCTTCTTTTGTGAAAAATTAAAACCGTTCTATCTTTAACATTGTCTAAAAGTTTAGCCTCAACTGTTGCGCCGTCTATACTGGGACTTCCAACTTCTGTATTTTTGTCATCATTTAAAAGTAATACGTTTTGAAACTTTATGGTTTCTCCAACTTTTGCGTCTAACTTCTCTATCTCAAGTATTTTACTCGCTGAAACTTTGTACTGTTTTCCACCTGTTTCTATAATTGCAAATGACATAAATTTTCTCTCTTTAGATTCAGGGCAATATAGCCTGAAGAATTATCAAGTCAAGATTATTGAGCTCAAAAATTGTCTTTTAAATCACGTAATTTAGTAAAAATTTCTATATCTGAAGAATTTTCTAAATTTAAAGCTTTTTTAACATCTGGATCATTAAATCTTAAAAAAATATTTGTTTTAATTTCTTCCGCGATAGTAGAAGGAATAGTGGGTTTTTTATTTTTCAGAGTTAATTCGACAGCATTTTTCTTTTTTTTTAAAAAGTTGTTATTTGGATTAAATTTTAAACAAAATTCTAAATTTTTATAAGTATATTCATGACCACAATAGATCTTTGTGTCACCTGGAATATTTTTTAGTTTGTTTAACGATTGAAACATTTGTTCATATGTTCCTTCAAATACTCGTCCACAACCCAATGAAAAAAGTGTATCGCCAGTAAATACAACTTTATTTTTTTTAAAATAAAATGCGACATGACCTTTTGTATGACCTGGAATAAAAATTGTAGTAAAATTTAATGTACCAATTTTAAATTCTTGATTATCTTTTAAAATTTTATCTATACCTGGTATGCGATTTTTGTCATTTTCAAATCCAAGTATTATTGCGTTGTATTTTTTTTTTAGTTCTTCATTTCCTCCCACATGATCATAATGGTGATGTGTATTAAGAATAAAGTCTAATCTTTTATAATTTTTGTTTATTGCTTTATCACATGAGGAAAATTCTGAAGGATCAATTATAGCAGTTGTTTTTGAAAGGTCATCGTGTATTAAATAACTATAATTGTCATTTAAACAAGGTATAATTTGGATTTTCATATTAACCTATTAAGAAAATTCCCAGCTTAGAAAAAAGATTTTTTATTTCTAAATTATTTCTTTTGATCAAAGAGATTTTATCTTCATTTACACCAATAACTTTTTTTATTTTAATATTTTGTTCATCACAGTAATTAAAAAGATCTTTTATAGTACACATATGTAGATTTGGAGTATTATACCATGAGCTAGGTAAGGTTTTTGTCATGGGCATTTTACCAAAAAATAATAAACTAGTTCTAACTTTCCAATAACCAAAATTAGGTATTGAAACTATAACAGATTTTCCAATACGTAATAATTCTCTTAAAACTTTATCAGGATTATAAAACGCTTGAAGAGTTTGACTAAGAACAACATAATCAAAGGACTGATTTGGAAATTGATAAAGTTCAGTTTCTGCATTTCCTTGTATTACTGGCAGACCTTTATATATACATTCTTGAACGTTTTGTTTTTCAAGCTCTAATCCTCGTACTTCAATATTTTTTTCTTTTACAAGAAGGTTCATTAATGATCCATCTCCACATCCTATGTCTAATACCCTTGTATTGGTGGGTAATAAATCTGCTATTACTTTAAATTCTTTTTTCATTTTTAAATTTTTCATACATTGAGTCTACAAACCCTTTTAAAGTTTTCAAAAACTCTGGTTCATTTACTAAGAAAGAGTCGTGACCTTTATCAGTCACAATTTCTGAATAAGACACATCCGCACCTGACGCATTAAGAGCAATTACAATATCTTTATTTTCCTTAGTTTTATAAAGCCAGTCAGATGAAAATGAGATAATTAAAAACTTTGTTTTTTGATTTTTAAAAGCTTCCACAAGACCTCCTTTGAATTGTTTTGATAAATCAAAATAATCCATTGCTCTTGTAATGTATAAAATTGAGTTAGCATCAAATCTATCTACAAAAGAACTGCCTTGGTGTCTTAAATAGCTTTCAACTTGAAAATCAGCATTAAAACTAAATTCATAGTCTGCTTTTTCTTGTAATTTTCTACCAAACTTTTCTTGCATGCCCTGGTCAGATAAATAACTGATGTGGCCAACCATTCGTGCAACCGCTAGGCCGTTTTTTGGTTGAGTATTTTTAAGAAAATATTTTCCATTATCCCATACTGGATCAGCCATAATAGCTTGGCGAGCTAATTCATTCAGAGCTATATTTTGAGCACTATGACTAGCACTGCACGCTATAGGTATTGCAGAAAAAGTTTTATTTGGAAAAGTTGCACAAAATTGCAATAACTGCATTCCGCCCATTGATCCACCGGTAGCACATAAAAGTTTTTGAATGCCAAGATGTTCTAAAAGTGACTCTTGAGCTTTTACAATATCTTTAATAGTTATTACTGGAAAATCTAAGCCATAAGGTTGATTTGTTTCTTTATTCGTATTGTTTGGCCCCCAAGATCCCATGCAACCACCAATAACATTCGCACAGATCACAAAGTACTTGTTTGTATCAATTGCTTTATCAGGTCCTACAGCTGTAACCCACCAACCTTCTTTATTTGTAACTGGATTTGTTCCAGCAACAAATTGATCACCAGTTAAAGCATGAAAAACTAAAATTGCATTGTCTTTATTTCCATTAAGTTTTCCAAAGGTTTCATAAGCAAGCGGAAAATCATTAATGGTTTTACCACAATCAAGTTTTAGTGGTTTTGAAACAATAATTTTTTTTATATCTTCAGTTTTTCTATTCATCCAAAAAAAAAGCCCAGCTAAACTGGGCGTTCTCCCTTTTTAGCTACATTTATTATGCGCTTGCAATATGGTTAAATCAGCGCAATTAATGTTTACTAAATCATCACAAACTTGTCAATTTTATATAAGATAAACACTTATAGAAAAACACTTATAATTTAGATATTACAATAAAATGAGACTTCCAAAACCAAATAAAATTGTAGCTGAAAAATATATTACTGGCTTGAGTAAATTTAGAGATAAAGTAGCTAAAGTAAAATTATCTGCAAACGAGTCCGCATTAGGCCCTAGTCCAAAAGCTATCAAAGAGTATTTAAGGCTTTCAAAGAATTTTAAAAGATACCCCGATAGCGAAGGGATAAGTTTAAGAAAAACAATAGCTAAAAAATTTAAATTAGATCTTAATAGGATTATATTAGGTTCAGGATCAGATCAGATTTTAGAACTAATTTGTAAAGCTTTTTTAAGAAAAGGAGACGAGGTTATTGTACCAAAATATAGTTTTTTAATCTACAGACTTTATAGCCAAATGAATGGTGCGAAAGTTTTATACTCTAAAGAGAAAAATTTTACGATATCTGTTGATGAAATTTTAAAAATGGTAACTAAAAAAACTAAAATTGTTTTTTTAGCAAACCCAAATAATCCTACAAGCACATATGTAGACAAAAAAAAATTACTTTTTTTAAGAAAGAAACTTAGAAGCAATATTTTACTTGTAGTAGATGATGCTTATTTTGAGTACGTAAAACAAAAGGATTATTCGTCTGGGTTAAAATTATTTTCAAATTTTAAAAATGTTGTCATTACAAGAACATTTTCTAAAATTTATGGTTTAGCTGGATTAAGAGTAGGTTGGGGATATGGATCAAAAGAAATTATAAATTCTTTAAATCAAGTGAAGCCGCCATTTAACATAAATAGCCCTGCCTTATCTGTAGCTGAAGCAGCTATTCAGGATAACGCTTGGCTTAGTAAAGAAATAAAGCATGTTAAAAAATGGAATGATAAATTTTTCAAAGAATTTGAAAAATTAAACATTGAAACTAATAAAAGTTTTACTAATTTTTTATTAATAAATTTTGATAAAGTTAAAAAAAACTCATCAATAATTTTTAAACTTTTAGCTAGTGCAGGTATATTAGTTAGAAAGATGGATAATTATGGAATTAAAAACTCTCTTAGAGTTACAATTGGTAAAAATGATGAAAATAAAAAATTAATTTTAAAATTAAAGAAAGTTATTAATGTTTAATAAAATTTGTGTTTTAGGCTGTGGTTTAATTGGATCCTCTCTATTAAGGGCAATTGATAAAAAAAAACTAGCTAAAGAAATAAGTGCCTTTGATAAATCTAAAGATGTTTCTAGATATTTGGCTGAGAATTTTTCTTTTAATATAGCTAAAAGTGCTGAAGAAGCTGTAAAAGACTCTGACTTAGTAATTATTTCATCTCCTTTGAGTAGCTATAAAGAAATCTTACTTTCAATGAAATTAAGCTTGAAGAAGAATGTAATTTTAACAGATACTGGTTCAGCAAAGAAAGAAGTAAATAAAATAATCAGTAATTTAAATTTAGACGGTGTTAATTGGATAGCTTCACACCCTATAGCTGGCACAGAATTTAGCGGACCAGAAGCAGGATTTGCAGAACTGTTTGAAAATCGATGGTGTATATTGTCGGCAGATAAAAGTATTTCCAAAGATGAAATTTCAAAACTTGAAAAATTTTGGAGTGATTTAGGAAGTAAGGTAAAACTCATGTCTTTTGAACAACACGATTATGTGTTGTCATTAACAAGTCATCTACCTCACGTAGTAGCTTATAGTATTGTTAAAACAGCCATTAACGATGATGACAAGTTTAAAAATGATATCATCCAATATAGTGCTGGTGGGTTAAGAGATTTTACAAGAATAGCAGCATCCGACCCTTTAATGTGG
>Ga0233444_10001015_pt1 | contig 33389 bp, 31 predicted proteins | sample SI_124_October20_6_FD_182792 | JGI IMG/M metagenome (GOLD analysis project Ga0233444, IMG submission 182792) | Seawater microbial communities from Saanich Inlet, British Columbia, Canada - SI_124_October2016_10_MG | ecosystem: Environmental > Aquatic > Marine > Inlet | place: Canada: British... | reverse complement strand
CTATGAATTTCTAGATAACTTAACCATTGATTCTAGCAATGAAGACAGTTGGGAAGTTACCTCGGAAGAGTCCATTGGATGGATTGCTCCAAATGATGATTATTTTTACGCAGGTTGTAAAGATGCTCTTATATCTTTTCATACTCTAAGAGATCAAATTACTGGAAATATTCTTCCAAACAACAATGTAGATCATACTTTGACTAAGAGTTTTAGATCCTTTGGTACAAAACCCAAAAATTTGGTTTTTGAATATAAAATGGAATTTATTGATCTTCCCAGTGTTATTGACTCCGATATTAAGGTTTCTTTATCTTACAATCCGGTTATTGATCTTGGTTCAGGAATTTCAAGTTCAACTCTATCGGGATCTTATGAATTATGGAGTGATTCAAGTTATGATATAACTAATTTTAGGCAAATTGTAATTCCACTCCCCAATCTAACAGATTTTGATTTAATCTTTACTAAATACCCCTCTGTACTTGATGAACAAAATAATCAAAAGCATCCTTTTACAGTTTGTGTAAGAGGAATCCGAATTGTAGCTGCTGAATAAAATAATAGCTACACGTCTAATTTTTCATAAATTGAATTCATTGACTTAAATTCTGGTACAATATTTTTCATTTGCTGAACCAAAATTTCATTTGATTTCCCTTCTTTGGCTTCTTTAATGAGTTTATTAATTTTGAAAATTTTTTCTTTTGGGAAACTTTCTTTTTGAGCAATATAAATCAATTCATTGTGTGAAGGTTTCAAGTTTTCATTGTCCGTTAGTAGTTCTTCGTATAACTTTTCTCCTGGTCTTAAGCCTGAATATTCTATTTGAATATCTTGATTTTCGACTAGGCCCGAAAGTCGAATCATACTGATTGCAAGATCTTTTATTTTTACAGACTCTCCCATGTCAAAAACATATATTTCCCCACCTGTCCCTGTTGCTCCTGCTTCAAGTACAAGTTGGCAAGCTTCGGTTATTGTCATAAAAAAACGAGTAATTTCAGGGTGAGTAACCATAATCGGACCTCCCTTTGAAATTTGTTTTTTGAATATAGGAACTACAGAGCCATTTGATCCTAAGACATTCCCAAAGCGAGTGGTTATCAGTTGTGTTTTACTGGTTTCGGCTTTTTTGGCTACATAGATTTCTGCAATTCGTTTGGAGGCTCCCATTACATTTGAGGGATTTACCGCCTTATCGGTAGAAACCATTACAAAATTTGCAACTTTATGTTCTATAGCAAGATCGACCATGTTGATAGTCCCCAAGATATTATTTAGAATTGCTGAAGCTGGAGTTGTTTCTGTCATATAAACGTGTTTATATGCCGCTGCGTGAAAAACTACATCAATTACATGGGTCCTGAAACATTGATCAATTGAAGTGTGATTAACAACCGAACGTAATAAAAATTCAAATTTGATACTTGAATTTTTGTTTAATAGTTGGTTTTTTAAATCAAATAATGGTGTTTCTGCTTGATCTAACAAGATTATTTTATGGGGTTTGAATTTCAATAATTGAAGTACAATTTCGCTTCCAATAGATCCTGCTGCACCGGTTACCAAAATTGTTTTGCCTTGATACTCTCTTTCATTTTTTTGAAGATCAATTTCAATGGCATCTCTTCGAAGTAAATCTTCAATAATAATGGGTTTTAAATTTCCAACTATTCCTTTGCTATTTGCCCATTGGTCAACCGTAGGTACTGTAAAAATTTTGATTTTTTGAAGCTTAAAAAACTCAAAAACTTCATTTTTTCTTTTTTGGGATATTTTATCTGTAGTAATGATTACTTGATCAATGCTGCGTTGTTCCAGAATTTTTTTTAATTTTTCGTCCATTCCATAAACCGAAATTCCTTCAATACTTCTGCCGACTTTAACATTGTCATCATCAATAAAGGCTATTACATTTACCGAATTACTGTCGTCTAAAGCTCGCTTAGCCTTCAAGCCATTGGCACCAGCTCCAAATAAAATAGTAGCTGTTAGTTTTTCTTCTTTAGAGACTTTAGCGAAGAGTAGCCTTACAATAAGTCTATAAAGGGATAATAAGGATAAACTAAAGTAAAAGAGAAGTAATAAATAATTGTAATGCGATCTGGTATTTGCTTTGACATAAAATGCGTAAAAAATCATGGTTAAAGCTAAACCTATTGCAATTTTACCAATATCAATAAAGGTGGTAAATCTGAGCATCATTCGATACCCTCTGGCAAGGGTCAAACAAACTAAGGTCAATACAATAAATATTATTTTATCCGATAGCGATCGGATAACAATATTGGAACCGTTTAAGAACAATAAAATTTCTACAGCCAGTAACAAACAAATCCCATCCAATACATAGGAGTATTTTTTTGAATAATGATATTTGAATATTTTTTCAAACATAAAGCTTTGAATTTACTGACCCAAATAAGAATGAATAGCTTTGTTGATTCTCTTTTTTTCGTCTGAGGTTAAATTACTGCCCGAAGGTAAGCATAATCCTTTTTGAAAAAGATTTTCTGAGACTTTACCTCCAAAATATAGGGCATCTTTGTAAAGCGGTTGCATGTGCATGGGTTTCCATAATGGTCGGCTTTCTATCTTATTTTCGCCTAAATATTTAATAAAAAGTTCTGAAGATAAAAGATCGTTTTTAGCTTGATTAAATAATACACAGCTTAACCAACGGTTTGAATAAAAACCTTGAGGTTCCTCTAAAAATTCAACACCCTCTACATCACTAAAAAGCTCTTTATAAAAGGTGAAGTTTGCTCTTCTAGCCTTTATACGTTCTTCCAAAACTTGGAGTTGTCCAACTCCAATAGCTGCTGAAATGTTGGACATTCGATAATTGTATCCCAAGGTTGAATGCTCGTAATGAGGCGCTGTGTCTTTGGCTTGTGTTGAAAGAAATCTAGCTTGTGTAATCGCATTTTCATCATTCGATAAAAGTGCTCCACCTCCAGATGTTGTTATGATTTTATTTCCATTGAAACTCAAAATTCCAAATTTTCCGAAAGAACCACAAGCTTTGCCATCAATGGTTGATCCTAGAGCTTCGGCCGCATCCTCTATGATTGGAATTTCATGACGCTTAGCTATGACATCGATTTCTTTCATTTTAGCAGGCATTCCATAAAGATGAACTACAATTATGGCCTTTGGCTTTATGCCTTTATTTAAGTGGTACTTGATTGCTGTCTCCAATGCCTCAGGACACATGTTCCAGGTTTCTTTTTCAGAGTCTATAAAAACTGGAACGGCATTTTGATAGGTAATGGGGTTTGAAGATCCGATGAAGGTGAAAGATTGACAGAGGACAACATCATCTGTTTTTACCTCCAAGAGCCTTAATGCTATATGAATTGCAGCAGTTCCAGATTGAACTACTGCTGAAAATTTTACCTGAGTGTATTGGGATAGATTTTTTTCGAATTGGTTAATGAAAGGTCCAACTGGTGCAACCCAATTTGTTGCAAAGGCTTCTTGAACATTTTTTAGTTCTTCTGCTCCCATATGGGGAGAGGATAGCCATATTTTTTCTTCCTGCATTACTTTACGATTATTTTTCCAGGATTCCCTACAACTGTTGCTCCGTCTGGAATATCTTGATTAATTACCGCTCCAGCCCCAATAACGACATTGGATCCTATTGTAATTTCTGGAATAATCACTGCTGCTGCTCCAACTAAAGTTCCAGAGCCTATTGTAACCCCTCCACAAACAGTAGTATTGGGGGCTACGTGAACGAAGTCTCCGATTAAACAATCGTGATCAACACAACTTGAAGTATTTATGATACAATGCTTACCTATTTTTGTGTTTCTTTGAATTACTGCATTATGCATTACAACCGAACCAACATCAATCGAACTCAATCGGTCGATTACTGAAGTTGAATGTATTAGCTTTCCGAAACTGTGATCTATTGTTTTAGCTACTGTTTTTCTGAGTTGATTATCACCAATTGCAATAATTGCTGATGCATCTTCAAATAAGTCAGAGGAGTAACCTACAAAATTTTTAATCCCATCTAATGATTTTATTGTTTCATTTTGATCAAAAACACCTTCAACTTTTATTGAATTAATATTTTTAGCAATACTGAGTAGAACTCGAGCATGACCTCCACTACCAATAAATATGAGTTTAGTTGTTTCCATCAAAGCGATCCATTGTTATTTGATTAGAAGCATTTACTTCTTGAGTATGAAAAATTTTATTTATTGTCATAAAAAGTATTTTAATATCCAATTTAAAGCTCTGATGATCTACATACCATTTGTCGTATTCAAATTTTTGTTGCCAACTAATCGCATTTCTCCCATTTACTTGAGCCCAACCCGTAATTCCGGGTTTAACCCAGTGACGTTTTTGTTGTTCTAGGTTGTATAAAGGTAAGTATTCTGGCAATAATGGGCGTGGTCCTACAAAACTCATTTCGCCTTTGAGGATATTCCATAGTTGCGGTAATTCGTCTAAAGAAAGCTTTCTGACAATTTCCCCTATTGCCGTTAGCCTTTGATTATCGGACAGTAAGTTACCTTGATCATCTAGGGTATCCCTCATGGTTTTGAATTTGTAGATGGTAAACAGTTTTCCATTTTTACCCGGACGGATTTGTTTGAAAAGAGGATTACCGAGGTTTTGTGTGGATAAAATAACAGCCAGTAGAATTATTGCAGGCAATATTAAACAAAGGATTATCAATGCAAACAAAAAATCAATTATTGGTTTTATGAAAATTTTATACATTTTTTTCCAAAGCTTTATATTCCTTCAGGAGTAACTCCCAGAAAACTTCTCGTTCAAAGTTTGATACAATGAAGTTACGAATTTCGGATTTCGAAGCCTTTAAATGATTCGGGTTTTCTAATAATAACTCCATCTGTTCCTTTAAAATTTCACTGTTTTTTGAAGGAACAATTAATCCGTTCTCTCCTTGTTTAATAAGTTCGTTACATCCATTGATGTCCGAAACGATACAGGGTACTCCCATTGCATTTGCCTGAAGTATGACGTTCGGAAATCCTTCTCGATAACTGGGAAAAGTAAAAAGATCTGCAATAGCCAAATAAGGGCGAATATCTTTTTGAAAGCCTACCTCAATTATGCTCTCATCAAATTCTATACGGTTTAAAGTTTCTGGATGTAAGGGGTCTAATTCTGCTTCGGTATGTCCAACTAACATAAGCTTTGCAGAGGAGTGTTTTTTTGAAATCGTAACAAAAGCTTGAATCAATTCATTTATTCCTTTGTCTTTGACCAAGCGACCTACAAAACAGAAAACAAAATCATTGGGTTCTATGCCCAATTCATTCTTTAATGCGACTTGCTGAGCTTGTGAAACCTGTTCTGGATCGAAGTATGAGGTATCAATGCCATTTGAAGATCCCGAACCTAAAACCTTTATTTTTTTGGGGGTACAAAATTTATTCTGAATAATAAAAGTCTCAAGTCCTTTGGAGTTTGGATATACATGAGTTGAACAAAAATACTTTGTTCGCTCTACCACATTGAGAACCCATCTTTTGACACCGGTTGCTTCCATTAAAGGTAGACCTGCTACTGTATGCATGCGTACGGGAACTCCTGCAATGTAGGCAGCAAGCATCCCTATAATTCCAGCTTTGGGTGTATGACTGTGAACAAAGTGAGGCTTTTCCTGACGTAAAAAACTTACCAAACGTACCAAACACCATAAATCTTGTAAAGGGGTTATTTTTCTTGTTATTTCTAGGGAAAAATATTTTACCTCTTGTTCGTTTGCAATTTCCTTTAACTTTTCTTTTTCAGAGGAAACTATGGTAACATCGAAGTACATGCTAAAAAAGTGGGGCTGGTTTTCTAGTAGTTTTTCAATAGAGAGAGGAATTGTAGTAATCCGAATTAGCTTTTTCACCTAGTAAAGATAGTAAATCTTAGAGCGCAATAAACTCTTTATACTCATTTACAGTAATCGAAAAATCTAACTGCCTTAGCTGACTTTGTGCACTTTTGGATCTTGCTCCTTTAGTGATAGGGTTTTGTAATAACCAAAGTGTTTTTTCTGCAAATTGCTGATTGTTATTTACAATAAAACCATAATCATACTTTTCTAAGATTCTTTTAGAATCTCCAGCATCAAATGCAATAATTGGAAGTCCTGTAGCAGATGCCTCTGCCAAAACATTAGGATACCCCTCTCCAAAAGTTGAAGTGAAAAGGTAACCAACAGCATGTGTGTATAATGCATAAACATCCTCTCTGGGGCCAAGTAATTTTATATTTGATTGAATGTTTTTGGGGAAAAAATTTAAATCCCATCCTGTTCCGGCGATCCAAATTTCAATACTAGAATTAGTTTCAATAATTTTTTTGGAAATATTTCTAAGGTTTTCAGGGCCTTTTTGAGGATTAAACCGGCCTACAAACAAAAAGTATGGTTTTTTGTTTTCGACTAATTTATTAAGATTTTTATCCAGTGGTCTTTTTGCTAATCGGTTAACAATTACAATTGAACTTTTCTTTTTGAAAAACGCTTTTTCGTGAACTTCTTTAGATTTGTAGGAGCAATAAATAACTTTATTTTTTAGAACATTGGATGCTATTCCAAAAAGATGTAACATTATTTTTTGATACCATTGATTTGGTCCAAAATTTGAATGACGGATGTTCCAAATAATTGAATTTGTAGTGTTAAATTTTATTTTCCACAGATGAGCAAAATAAATTGCTCCATACATCCAAGCTAGAATTTTAGCTTCAGGATGCTCTTTAAAAACTTTCCTTACTTCCTCCGGATGCAATTTATAGTGTACTACTTTACAGTATTTTTTAACACTCTTGCAGTTAAAATCTGAATCTGCTCCTTTTGTTGTAATTACAATTTGTTTATTACTATCTAAATCAAATTCTTTTACAATTCTTAAAAGAACATTTTCAGCACCTCCATTTTGTAGTGTAGGAATAACATGAATTACTTTCATAAAGAATTTCAACTTTTTCTTTAATAAATTGGTTTAATACTTTTGACAGATCTCTTTTATATTTTTTTCCCTGCTATCTTGGCTATTTCTGTATTAAATTGCATATTTCAAAATTACATCAAACTGTGCCGCTTTGAAAAATGAATTACATTAAGGTTTTTAAAAAGTTTGGTTAAAAACCACGATTTTATTTTTTAAATTTATATAAATATGATCATTAAAAATAACTTAAATTATTAAATGCTGTTTAATTCAATTCAATTTTTATTGTTTCTTCCAATAGTATTTGTTTTGTACTGGTTTGTATTTAATAAAAAGCTTAAGTATCAAAATCTTTTAATTCTTATAAGTTCATATGTATTTTATGGTTGGTGGGATTACAGGTTTTTGTCTTTGATTCTTCTCTCAACGATTGTGGATTTTTTTATTGGATTAAGCATCCCAAATCAAGATTTAGAAAAACAAAAAATACTCCTCTGGTGTTCCGTTTTATTTAATTTAAGTGTTTTAGGTTTCTTTAAATATTATAACTTTTTTGTTGATTCCTGGATTGATTTATTTAGTTCTTTTGGATATGTCATTAAGAGCGTTTGGACCTTGAATATTATTCTACCTGTAGGAATATCGTTCTACACTTTCCAAACTATGTCCTATACTATTGACATTTATAAGGGGAAATTAAAACCAACTAAAGATTTTATTTCATTCGCTTCCTTTGTTTCATTCTTCCCTCAGTTAGTTGCAGGACCTATTGAAAGAGCCTCCAATCTACTCCCGCAAATTTTTAAGAAAAGAGTATTTAAATACGAGCAAGGGGTTCAAGGACTTAGATTAATCCTTTGGGGAATGTTTAAAAAGGTAGTAATCGCAGATTCATTAGCACCTGTAGTAAATGATATCTTTGGAAATTATCAAGAATTGGGAGGAGGAACTCTATGGCTAGGAGCTATTTACTTTGCCTTCCAAATCTATTGTGATTTTAGTGGTTACTCAGACATCGCTATTGGAACATCTAAGCTTTTTGGATTTGAACTAATGTCTAACTTTAAATTTCCATACTTCTCAAGAAATATAGGTGAGTTTTGGAGAAGATGGCACATCTCTCTATCTACTTGGTTTAGAGATTATCTATACATACCACTAGGAGGATCTCAAAAAGGAAAATGGATGTCAATTAGAAACATCTTTATAATTTTTCTTGTCAGTGGTTTTTGGCATGGGGCGAATTGGAACTTTGTTTTTTGGGGGCTATTTCACTCTATGTTTTTCCTACCCTCTTTTATCTTTAATACAAATAGAAAATATACTGCTTCAATAATTGCAGAAAATACTTTATTGCCAAAACCTAAAGAGATTATCCAAATTGGAAAAACATTTATTGTTGTAACAATTGGATGGGTGTTCTTTAGAAGTGATACCCTTGAAGATTCATTTATTTTTTTGTACAAAATGATTTTTGATTTTGACATTAATTTAAGTAAGGCTTCCGGTTTGTTATATATAATTCTTTTGACCACCTTAGATTATATGATTCGAACTAATGAAAGAGATATAATTTTTACAAAAAATAAATTAGCAAATAACTCTTTGTTTATTCTATTTATTATTTCAATTGTTCTTTTATTTTTTAAAGAAACTAGAGCTGACTTTATATATTTTCAATTCTAAAATGAAAAGATTCATAATCAAAATAATTAAGTATTCAATTGTAGTCTTAATACTATTTGAAATTGTTGTTAGACTTTTCACATTAACTAATGACGTACCTCAAAGAGATTTAGATGAAAATGGATTACAGGTCTTTCAAAAAAATCAAGAAGGTAAATCTAATGGCCACAAGTGGAGGGTTAATAGTAGTGGGTTTTTAGGTCACGACGAAGTGAAAGGTGAAAATCAAGTATTAATTATTGGAGACTCCTTTGTTGAAAATATAATGAACCCTTTTGAATGTAGGCAATCTAGTTTATTTAAAAAAAATGGATATGATGTTTTTGAAATAGGTCGCTCTGGTATTACCTTTGTAGAAAGCCTTGAATTCTACTCTAAATATAAATCAGAAGTAAACCCTAAAATTTCAATTTTTATTATCGATAACTCTGACTTTGAAGAATCAATTCAAGAAATCAATAAATTAAATGATAGAGTTCAAATTTCTTTAAAAACTTCGCAGCTAAGCTTAGGAAAAATTAAAGCTAAATATATTAAAAAGTTTCTTTACAACTATAAAACTCTTTACTACTTATATTTAAAATACTTAAAATCTCAAAAGGCAATCATAACTACTCAATCAATAAAAGTTAATCATTTAAACAATGAAACCTCTATTCTTGTAGATAAGCTAATTAGAGTTTCAAATCAAAATTATGATCTTAACGATTGTCTTTTTGTTTTTAGAGGAGGGAATGATTATAAAGAACTCTTCAATCAACTAAACTTAAGTTTTATTGAGTTGAATTTAAAAGGAGCTCAATATACGTATAGTGAAAATGATTCTCATTGGAGTTGTAAAGGCCATCAAATTGCTTTTGAAACAATATTAGAATATATTGGTTTAATCAAACAATAGAAATATTTATAATTATATTTGTGTAAATAGATTTAAGTGGAGCCTAATATTATTCCTTTTGGAATAAAGAAGATTACTAAGAACTTGTAATCACATAAATAAAATTAAATATTTTAATTAATTTTTTAAAAAAGTCATGTATAAAACAGAACAAGAAAAATTTTGGGAAGGAGAGTTTGGAAATAATTATATTCAAAGGAATAACAGTTCACAATTACTTGCATCAAATATAAATTTTTTTACTAAAGCTTTAAATCAGTCAGGCAGAATAGATTCTTGTATTGAATTTGGCGCTAATATCGGAATGAATTTAAAAGCTTTGAAATTATTGTATCCTAATCTTAAAATGAGTGGCGTTGAAATAAATAAAAAAGCATCAGAGGAATTGGCAACATTTATAGGGCATGAAAATGTTTTTAACGGTTCAATTTTTGAATACTCAAATAAATCACAAAAGGATTTATCACTAATTAAGACCGTATTAATTCATGTTAATCCAGAAATGCTTGATTTGGTATATGATAAATTATATAAATCTAGTAAAAGATTTATTTTAATAGCTGAATATTACAATCCAACACCTGTTTCGATTAAATATAGAGGGCATGAAAATAAACTTTTTAAAAGAGATTTTGCTGGAGATTTCTTGAAAAAATTCCCTGACACAAAATTAATTGATTATGGATTTATATATAAAGGTGATATTGCATTCCCTGAAGATGACATTACTTGGTTTTTAATAGAAAAATGAAAAGAATTGCGATAATTTTAGCTCGAGGGGGTAGTAAAAGAATTCCTAAAAAGAATATAAAAGAATTTTGTGGTAAACCAATTATTGCATATTCTATTGAAGCAGCAATAAATTCAAATTTATTTGACAAAGTCATGGTTTCAACTGATGATGAAAATATTGCAAAATTAGCTTTGAAATATGGTGCAGTTGTACCGTTTCTTCGCTCAGAAAAATCTTCCAATGATTTTGCAACCACTTTTGATGTTATAGAAGAAGTATTAGAAGAATTTAAAAATAGAAAAGAAATATTTGATTACACGTGTTGTATATATGCGTGCGCTCCATTTATTTCTTTAGCTAATCTTAAGCTTAGCTTTAATAAATTAATAGACAAAAAGTTTGATAGTGTTTTGCCAATAATCCCATTTAGTTATCCTTTTCAAAGGAGTCTAAAAATGAAAGGTAATAATGTAAACTTTATTTATCCGGAATATAGTATAACACGGTCTCAAGATTTAGAGAAAATTTATCATGATGCAGGACAATTTTATTGGATGAACACAAAAATATCTTTGAGAAAAAAACAACTAATCACAAATAATTCTGGAAGTATAATTTTATCAGAACTAGAGGGGCAAGATATTGATAACGATATAGATTGGAAACTAGCCGAATTAAAATATAAATTCCTACAAGCACATAAATAATTAAAATCTATGTCGAAAATTCTAATAACAGGTGGTAATGGAATGCTTGGAAGTGAACTAAAAAAACATTTTAAAGAAGCAACAGCTTTAGAAGGAAAAGCAAAGTTAGATTTGACAAATTTTAAATTATTAGAAAATTATTTAAAAGAAAAATCATTTGATATAATCATTCACACTGCTGCCTACACAAATTTAAAATATAATGAAGATAATCCTTTAAAAGCAAAGAATCTTCATTGTAATGTAGTTGACATATTTAATAAATATTCTAAAAAGTTAATTTTTATTTCTGCTCAGGGTAAAAATTATGATAGTGTTTATTACAAAACAAAACTAATGGGTGAAGCCAAAGTAATAAAAAAAAAAAGCAATCTAATAATTAGGACTAATATTTATGGTGATGGAGGTTTGATTAAATGGGCAAAAAATGAATTAATTAATGGAAATAAAATTAACGGTTATTCAAATTGCGTTTTTAACCCCGTAAGCACAGAACAATTAAGTACTTTAATTTTGAAGAAACTAAACGATTTAACTGGAATTATAAATGTTGGTTCTAAATCAATAATTTCAAAATACGATTTTCTAAAAATACTAGCTTTAAACCTCGACTTGGATCCTAATTTGATTTTTCCCATTAAAAAAGATGTGTTTTTGGATCTTTCTGTACCTTTAAGTGGTAAATTTTTTAAATATGAACTCTTAGATGGAATAATATCTTTACAAAAAAATGAATAAAAAATAATGCTAATGAAAAAAGATATTAAAATTGGAAAGCATATAATTGGTGAGAACCATCCTGCATACTTTATAGCAGATATAGCAGCAAATCATGATGGAGATATTGAAAGAGCTAAATCATTGATAAAATTAGCTAAGGATTCTGGAGCTGATGCTGTTAAATTTCAACACCATGATGTAAAAAAATATGTTAGTGATTATGGATTTAAAAATTTAGGAGGAAAATTCAGTCATCAATCGAAATGGGACAAGTCTATTTTTGAGGTATATAAAGATGCTGAAGTCCCAAGGTCATGGACTGATAAATTAAAAGATTACTGTAATCAGTTAGACATTACATTTTTTACCACTCCCTACGATCTAGATACTGTAGATTATATAGATGATTTTGTGCCAGCATTCAAAATTGGATCTGGAGATGTTGCATGGTACGCCATGCTTAAAAAAATAGCAAATACAAATAAACCCGTTTTGTTTGCTACAGGGGCTTCAACTATGCAAGAAGTTATTAACGCTGTAAACATATTAACTTCTATTAATAAGAATGTTATTTTAATGCAGTGTAACACAAATTATACTGGAAAAGACGAAAACTTTAAATATATTAATTTGAATGTATTAAAAACTTATAAAACATTATTCCCTGATCTCATCTTAGGATTAAGTGATCATACTCATGGAGGAGTTACAGTTTTGGGGTCTGTTGCTTTAGGGACAAAAGTTATAGAAAAACATTTCACAGATGATACTAAAAGAAAAGGACCAGATCACCCATTTTCTATGGATCCAACCTCGTGGAGGAAAATGGTAGATGATACTCGTCTGCTTGAGAATGCAATGGGTAGTAGTGTGAAAAAAGTAGAAGACAATGAAAGGGAGACTGTTATATTACAAAGAAGAGCTATTCGTTTAGTATTAACCAAACAAGAAGGAGAATTTATAAACCTAGAAGACATTGAATTTCAGAGGCCATGTCCTAAAGATGCAATTTCAGTTAATGATTCTAGTCAAATTATTGGTAAAAAACTATCAAGAAGTAAAGATAATGGTGATTATATAAGAAAGGAGGATATAATATGGTAATATTAGAAAACTTAGGTATTAGAGCAATTGAAATAGAAGATTTACCAATAATCCAAAAATACAGAAATGATGAAGGTTTAAGACAATATTTTAGAGAATATAGAGAATTTTCTATGACTCAAATAAAAGATTGGTATTTCAATATGATCAAAGATAATAGGTTCGATATGTTTGTTATTATTGACTTAGATCTTGATGAAGTTATCGGTGTAACTGGAATAACATATATAGACTGGACGAACAAGCATGCAGATGTTCATTTTTATATTGGAAAGGATTCTGAATGGATAGACGAAAAGTATTCAAACACTGCTATAAAACTAATATTAGATTATGGCTTTAGAACTTTAAATTTAAATAAACTTTGGGCAGAGATCTACGAGATTGATACAAAAAAGTTGAACTTCTTTGAAATGAAAGGATTTAAAATTGATGCGACCCTAAGAGAACATTACTTCAATAATGGTAAATATTATAATTCACACATATTATCTTTATTAAAAAAAGAATATGAATAAAGTTCTTATAATTGCTGCGCATCCTGATGACGATATTCTTGGTTGTGCTGGATTAATGTCAAAATATCGAGGCCAAGTTGAGTTTAGAGTTATTTTCATTGCCGAAGGTTCTTCATGTAGATTCAGTAAAGAACAAATTCATGAAGAAGACATTTTAAATGTGATTAAAGAGAGAAACTCTTTTGGTGTAAAAGCACTAAAACTATTAGGTGTTGAAAATTATAATTTTTTTGACCTTCCCTGTGGAAGATTAGACCAAGTTGCTATAATCGACATAAATAAAATTATCGAAAAAGAAATCCAAAATTTTCAACCGGACACCATTTTTACTCACTCATTGGAGGATACAAACAATGACCATATGATTGTTCATAGATCTACACAAATGGCTACTAGACCGGGAAGTGAAACATTTGTAGAAAAAATATATACATATGAAGTATTATCCTCAAGTGAATGGAGATTTACCCATACTTTTTCTCCAAATTATTTCGAATCATTATCAAAAGAAGATATACGTAATAAATGGTTAGCTTTTTCAGAATACGAATCAGAAATTAAAGGATTCCCTTACCCAAGATCAGAAGAAGGAATAATATCGTTGGCGAAATATAGAGGGATGCAAAGTGCAAATACTTATGCCGAGGCATTCAAGTTAATTAGACAAATTATAAAATAAGATCATGAATATTGCATGTATTACATATAGAGATTGGGCTTTAGATATTTATGAAAAAGTGCAGGACATCTATAATGATAAACATAATTTTTTGATGTGGAGAAAAAAAGATGATTTTGATGCGTTTCAGTTGAAAGAATTTAAACCAGATTTAATTTTATGGTATGGATGGAGTTGGATGGTTGATGAAACTTTTGTAAATAATTATGAATCAGTGATGTTACATCCATCACCTCTGCCTAAATACCGAGGTGGTTCACCTATTCAAAACCAAATTATAAATGGAGAGAAAATAGGAGCTGTTACTTTATTTAAAATGAATGAGGAATTAGATAAAGGAGATATCTATCAACAATTACCTATGTCTTTAACTGGAACTTTAGATGATATCTTTAGAAGGATTTCTGATCTAGGTTTTGCAGCAACTTGTGATATTATAAATAATAATTATACTCTAAGAACTCAAGACGAATCAAAATCTAGTTATTACAAAAGAAGATCTGCTATAGACTCTGAAATTACATTAGAAGAGCTTAAGACTAAATCGGCTGAATATCTTTATAATAAAATAAGAATGTTAAATGACCCTTATCCAAATGCTTTTATTAAAACCTTTGACGGTGAAAAACTGTACATAATAAAATCTAAAATTTAATTTTAAATATTTCGTTAGTTTTATCTCAAATAAATAATAACAAAAAATAAGGGTTAAAAACAATAGGGGAAAAGAAATAAAAATCACTGGTCTTAGATATTTTATTTTATTTCTTCATGCCATTCTTGTTTTACTGATTTTAAAACTTGTGGCAACCTACGAGAGTAAAAAGAATTAATGTCATTTACTATATATAATATTCTCAAAATAAAACATCTATGTAAATATTAATAGTTTTGTTAAAATGCAATTATGGACTTATTTTATTAATTACATCAATCCTCTGATCTTCATAAGGTTGATTATTAATGATCTTTAAGACACTTGTAACAAATTCATCTTTATTTGATACCCTTACTCCTAAATCATAATTTTGAATCATTAAATTAAAGTCTCCTGAATCATACCCTAATATTGAAACTCATGCCAACATTCCTTCTGCAATCACGTTAGGGTAGCCTTCACCAAATATAAAAATATAATAAACACTTCGCACTAACGTAGTAGTCAAAAGCATTTTCTCCGGATCCTAAAATGACAGCTTTAAAATTAGATTGAGCTTTGTGAACTTTGAATACTATTTCTTTCAAATGCTCAGGGCCTTTTTGTAGATTATACCTTTCGACAAATTGAATAAAATTATGATCAATTTTATTGATTTTAGCTGGGGAGGTTTTGATAACCTATTTTGAATAACACAAGAATGTATTTCTTTAAAAAAGTAATTATTGATTGTCTATACCATCTTTTGCACAACTGTAAAGTCAAATTAACAAGCCTCCATTTTTTAAATTTGGTATTACATGTATTAAATCCATTTATAGTCTCAGGTAGCCTTTAGATTTTGGAAATAATGCTTTAACATCAAATATAACTGACTCTGAATGACTCAGTTTTTCAATATCAAGGTTTAAAAACTCTGAGTGAGAAACCGCTATAATAATAACATCAAATTTAAAATCTTCTTTTAAATTCGATGTTACTCCACTAGAATAAAGACCTTTTAACTCATCTATATTAGCAACAGGGTCGTATATTTTAGTGACTATTTTATATTTTAACAAAGAAGTGTATATATCTTTTACTTTTGAGTTACGAATATCTGGGCAGTCCTCTTTAAAAGTAGCTCCTAAAATTAAAGCTGTTTTACTAGGCCTATTGATAGGTTTTGTTAGCAGACTTTGAATAACTCTGGTGACAATTTGCATGGGCATATCATCGTTAATTCGCCTACCTGATAAAATCATTTCTGGATTATAGCCTAATTCCTGAGCCTTAAAAGCTAAATAATAAGGGTCTACGCCAATACAATGACCTCCAACTAAGCCTGGAGAGAATCTAAGGAAGTTCCATTTAGTAGCTGCAGCATTTAAGACCTCATCTGTGTCTATACCCATACGATTAAAAATTACGGATAATTCATTAATAAAGGCAATATTAATGTCTCTTTGAGTATTCTCAATTACTTTAGCAGCTTCAGCTACTTTAATGGACTCTGCCTCGTAAACACCAGCTTCAATAATAGATAGATATAGCTCAGAAATCTTCTTTGTAGTTTCTGGGTTAGAGCCAGAAACAACTTTTTTAATCTTAGTAATGGTATGTTTTTTATCACCAGGATTAATTCTCTCTGGGCTATAACCTACAAAAAAATCTCTGTTAAATACTAAACCTGACTCTTTTTCAAGAATGGGAACACAAACTTCTTCTGTTGCTCCGGGATAAACAGTAGATTCAAAAATTACAATATCGTCTTTTTTAAGTATTGTAGCGAGAGATTTAGTGGCATTAATAACAGGGCTTAAATCTGGCTGTTTGCTATTTGTAACTGGCGTAGGAACTGTAACTATATAAGTTTTACAATTCTTAGCTTTATTAATATCAGAAAATATTTGTAATGAACTTCCAATAGTTCTTTTTAACTCATCTGAACTCAGTTCTAAGGTTTGATCATTAAACTCATTAAGTTCCTTTATTCTATTTTCGCTAATATCAATTCCAACAACATTATACTTCTTGGCAAAAGCATTTGCCAGTGGTAGGCCTACATAACCAAGTCCAATAACACATATCATATTATATAAATTTAAAGTGATTCATAAATTTTATGAATATTATCAAAATACTTATCTAAAGTAAATTTTTCTAAAACAGTCTCATTCAATGATCTGCCAAAATCAATTCTTAAAAGTGGATTGTTTCTCAACTTTTCAATCGCACTTACAAGATCATCGCAATTTAATTCTAAAGGCATCTGAAGTTTCATTGTGTTTGGATTTATCACAAATTCCGGAAGCGGTGTGGCCTTGGGTGGTAAGACGTTTAAACTCATAGGCTCTCTAGGGGGCAATAGGATCCCTGAAATATTATCAGTAATTATCTCAGGAATTCCATCAATATTTGATGCTATTACTGCTTTTTTACAAAATCCAGCCTCAATAATAACATTTCCAAGTGGCTCCCTTATTGATGGGACTACAATTATATCTACACTAGTCATAAAATCAAATGGGTCCTTAACACCAACAAAGAAAACATTTTTTAAACCTGAGGCCAATTTTTCAAGATATTCCAACATAGGGCCTTCTCCCGCAATGTAAAAATTAATTTTAGGAAGTTTTTTAGCCGAATTTATTAAAACGTGAATGCCTTTTTGACTCTCTAATCTTCCAATATAACCAACTGAAAACTCATTTGATTTTTTGTTAAAATTACTTGGATTTATAAAAAAATCTTTACTTAAAAAACCATTGTGAATAACTTGAATTTTATTTTGGACTAAATTAAATTTTTCAACTAATAATGCTTTTGATGCATGGGAATTTGCAAGTATGAAGCTGGATTTTCTACACAAATATTTAGCAATATAAGAATCTGAATTCTTAGAATTCCATGAAGAACCTCTCTCGTGAATAATGACGTTATTAACCGGTAAAAGCCTAAATAACAAGTAAATATTTTTACTCGTTAAAGTATTATAAAAATGAACTATATACTTTTTAGAAACTAAAAAATACATAAATTTTAACTTTTTAAATAATGACCCTCCGAAATTAGAATAATCTTTTTCTATTTCTATGTAATGAGAAATTACTTTATGTGTTCCATAAATTAAATGATTAAAACTGCTCTTTTGATTAAATAGCTTATGTAATGGAATAAAAGAATTTTGTACGCCTCCTATTGCAGCAAATGTAAGTTGATGAACTATTGTTTTTTTTTTATTTATCATTTTAGACTTTCTATCAATCCAATAAACTTATTATCAACTTTAAATATTTTAAATTGATACTTGTTTTTAGTAACCAAATTTTTAAAAAAATTATCGTCTTGGATGTCGTCAAATATAACAACTGAGTTGTCACTCAATTTTGGTTTCACTAATTCAAATGTTTTTATTTTTCCATTATACGATTTATCTGAATCATAATGAAATAAATCTATTTTTTCAATACTATTTAAGAATTTAGGTATATTAACGCTATCGCCTTCAATCTCTAATTTCCAATTTTTATATATGGATTTATCTACTAAAACCCCAATATATTTTTCGGGATCTTTAAGCCTAAAATATGGAAAATCACTACTGTATAATTTTCCTTTTTTATTAAAATCTATAGCTTTTAAAATTGATAAAGATGAAAATCCAGCGGCAACTCCTGTTTCGATAATTGTATTTGGTTTTTTTAATCTAACCAAAAAATAAAGTAATTTATCACTTGCTCCTCCTCCTAGTTTAACATTTAATGCTAATAAAATTTTATTTGCTCTTTCATTTATTTCATTGTGAATGCTTTTTGATTCTTGCCAAAGATCTGTGTTAATGTTAATTAAAAAATCGTCTAAATCTGATTGATTATTTTTTAACCAGGCCAAGTCAGTTTTGTCAACTGATATTATATTAGAAAATCTATTTGAAATTTTTGAAAGGAGTATTTGACTTCTATTTCTTATCAAGAATTGTTTTATTATATTGATAATGCTATTCATTTTTTTTTTGCTTTATTTCCATTAAATAAAATAAATGATATGGGAAAAATTCATTGTGAAAAGATTTATTTATTTCTAAACCAATACTATTAATTAATATAGAAAAATCTTTTTTAGAAAACCCTTTATCTCCAATTTCCCACCAATGAGGGTTATATTTATCTTCTCTTTTTAAATATTCCTCAATTGGCCTTTTTTTCTTTAAAAAAAGTCTAGGGAAGGTGAATACAATGCTTTTACTTGCTCTTCCAAATCTAGAGGGAAATAGATTATAATTGAAATTAAAACTCATCCATCTTCCACTATATGGGACTGAAATGAATACATATTTATTACTCAATGATTTCATCTTAATCAAATGATCTTTTAATTCAACTAATGGGTTATGTTCTAATACCTGAAAAGCACTAACCATGTCATACTTATTATTATCCTCATAATTTAGTATTGTAGAAACATGATCAGGTTCAAATAATTCATCATTAAAATCAACTCCTGTATGCTTGACCCCAAAGTGTTTAACAAGTGCAAGCGTCGAGCCTCTACCTATTCCAAATTCGAGCATTGAAATAATGTTTGGATTTATTATCGCTTCCCTTGCTTGATAAAAAATCGACAAAAATTGTTCTCTCCTGTTAAGATTAAAATCATTTGACAAATAACTATAATGTTTATTGCTTTTTTTTTGCATAATTTATTAAAATTGTTAATTCCTCCTGAATTCTTTCTTCCCATGTCAAAAGATTAATAGAAATTGAATTTAAGTTTTTTTCGTACAGCTTACGAAGTTTATAATCATTGTAAAATAATGAAATAGCATTTGACAAACCTTCTATATCTTTTTGAGAATCAATTCTGTAAATAGAGTCTACTGAAAACAATTTATCAAGTATCAAGTCAACACCTATATCAGGTTGTGATTTGGGAATTATAATACATTTATTCATAGCAATAGCCTCAAGATTTGCGTTGCTTAAATTTCCAAACTTATTTAATGACACATATATATCTGTATCAATCAAATAATTTATTATTTCATCGTGATCTACATCATGATAAAAATCAAATAAATGTTGAAAACCTTCTGAAATAACTTTATTTCTCAATATTTCTCTTAAACTCCCATCTCCAATGATTTGAAATTTAATATTTGAAGTATGTGTCTTTATAAATAAAATAGCTGATTCAATAAATTGATAAGCGCCTTTTGGACTCTCTAATTTACCTATAAAGGTGACTTTAAATTCATTATTTTTTTTTATAGATTGGTTTTCTTTAAACTTCCTTGGAACGCCATTTATTAATTCAAATTTATCAGTTTTCTGGTTTATTGCTTTATTAAGCCAAGGCTCTATTCCACTTCCATCTTGAGTGCAAATCGATAAAGTAAATGGTGAGCGATAAATAACTTTCAATATAGAGTTTCTGAAACTCGATTTATCAAAAATATTTCTCATGTAGGGATATACTCCCATAACTCTAAAAACTGTTGGTGTTTTAATAATTCTAGATAAAATACCAAATGTAATAATATTGGAATGATCAAAGTATATTATATCAGGTTTGATCAAAAGTATTTGTCTAGTGAATAAAAAAAGGTGCCTTACCTCTGATAAAAAAAAACTTATTTTACGTGGTAAAAAAGAAAAGTATTTAACTCCAGATATCAAATTAATTGGGTTTTTAAATTTTTCCCATTTAAACTTGAAATCTTTTGAATAATACTTTTTAGAGAAACCAGGTTTTTGAACCAAAAAAATATGAAGATCTGAGTGCTCTTCTAGCCTCTCTAAAACCTTAAAAATTGTAGGAACGCCTGTTGGCTTCCATTTTTTTGAAATAACAGATGTTTCTAATCCTGAAAATAATCTACAAGCGTATAAGATTTTCATTAAATCATTTTTTTTATTTGATTTAAAATGAATTCTCCTGAATCTCCATTGCCAAAAATTGGGGGAAAATCAATATCAACATTGTTAATCAAAGACATAATTTCTTGACTTCTAACATGCAAATCTTTTGGTGATATTAAAATATTCGATCCATTTTCAACTAACTCAACCCATTCTGTTTCATCTCTGAGAGTAATACAGAGCTTTTTAGCAAAATATGCTTCTTTTTGAAGGCCTCCAGAATCTGTAATCACAGCTTTGCTATTATGAATTAAATTAACCATGTTTGGATATGGTTGTGGCTCAATTATTTTTATTTTATCACTAATATTTATTTTGTGTTCTGCAATCTTATTTTGTGTTCTTGGATGTATAGGTAATAAAACTGTAATTGTTTTTGATAATAAATTTAAAGCTGAAATAATTTGCTCTAGATGCTTTTTATTATCCACATTCTCTGCTCTATGAATTGTAGATAGAATAAAGTTATTCTTTTTAAGTTTAAAAGTATTTAAAACATCATTTTTCATTGAATTGAAGGATGTGTATTGAAAACTATCCAACATTATATCTCCTGAGATATAAGCTTTATCTGAAAGTCCTTCTCTTTTAAGATTAATGTAGCTCTCTTTTGATGGACAAAATAAATATTCAGAGAGGTTATCGGTAATTACTCTGTTAATCTCCTCTGCCATACCAACTCTATAGGATCTTAGACCTGCCTCAATATGAGCTATTGGAATTGGAATCTTCGAAGAAACTAAAGCTGCAGCAAGAGTTGTATTTGTATCTCCATAAACAAGAACTAAATCTGGTTTTTCTAATATTAATATCTCTTCCAACTTAATCATCATTCTGGCAACTTGAACTGAATGAGATTTAGCTATAACATTTAAGTTATACTTTGGCTTTTTAATTTTAAGATCACTAAAAAAAACTTCTGACATGTTTTTGTCATAATGCTGGCCGGAATGTACTAAAATCTCTTCGAAATCTGTTTTAAATTTGCTATGAATTAATCTAGATATCACAGAAGCTTTTATAAATTGGGGTCTAGCCCCAACAACAGTTAGTATTCTTTTCATAATATATAAGCTACCTTTCTATTAAAAATATTTTATCTTTATCTTTCAATTGATATTCAGAATTATCAGATAAATCTATAGCAAAACCATTTTTGTTAAAGTTTAACTTATTGCCAGATTTACCGACCCAACCCACTTGCTTTGCTGGAACACCTATTACTAATGCATATGGCTTTACATCTTTAGTAACTACGGATCCACTACCAACTAATGAATATTCTCCAACTGTATTGCCACAAACAATAGTGGCGTTTGCTCCAATCGTTGCACCTTTTTTAATCAAAGTCTTCTTGAATTCATTTTTCCGAGAAATAAAAGCTCTTGGATTAATAACATTAGTAAATACCATTGAGGGGCCTAAAAAAACATCATCTTCACACTCAACTCCTTCATAAATGGATACATTATTCTGAACTTTAACATTATTCCCTAAAATAACATTGGGACCAATAACGCAATTTTGACCAACTGAACATTTAAACCCTAGTTTTGTGTTTTGCAATAAGTTGCAAAAATGCCAAATTTTAGAATCTTGACCAATTGTGACAGTATCTTCAATAAAGGAAGTCTTATGGATAAAATAATTTTTCATTATTGTAAAAATGAGTGATAATTAAATGTTTTTTCAGAAACTTTCATATTCCTAATTGAACTTACAATTTCGATAGATTGAAGAGCTTCCTCTATTCCAAAGCCATTCCCTTTTAAAATATCAGAGTAACTCTCAGTATGTAAATCTATAAATCCATTTGAAAATTCAATCTCTTCTCCTTCAATGCTTATCGATCTATAGGTAGTCGAGTTATTACGAATAATCGAATCTGGAAGGTAACTTTTATCAATGCTTAAAAACCACTTTATATTAGCATTCTTAAGTGATAATATTCCTGAGTTCGTTCTTTGGTCCTTTAAAAATATCTTACTATCAATTACTTCTCCAAAAATCCATGATAACATATCAAAAAAATGAATTCCAATATTTGTTGCTATACCCCCACTTTTTTCTAAATCCCCTTTCCAACTAATATCATACCATGGCCCCCTACTCGTAATATATGTAAGCTCAATATCAAAAATTTTACGAGGGTATTGGGATAATTGATCTTCAATATTTTTTTTAAGTTGCTCAATCTGTGGGTGGAGTCTTAATTGTAAAATAGAGTACACCTTTCTATTTGTTTCAGTTTGTACCTTTATTAGCTGATGAATATTATGTGGATTTAATACTAATGGTTTTTCGCAGATCACGTCGCAATCATTTTTTAAAGCAAAGCGAATATGACTATCGTGTAAAAAGTTTGGAGAGGCTACGCTTACATAATCAATTTTTGTTAATTTATTATTTCTAGATTTATCAACAAATCTCTCGAATCTTTCGAATTCATTGAAGTATTTCGAATTAGGAAAAAAGCTATCCATAATGCCTATGCTATCAAAGGGGTCAAACGCTGCAACTAATTCACCACCAGTTTCCTTAATAGCTTGCATATGCCTTGGAGCTATATAGCCCGAAGCGCCAATTAATGCGAATTTTTTATTCATACCTTTGAATTTTTTATAAAATTTATATAATCTTTTGAAATCCATGAAATAGGGCTTCTTGGTCTTTTTTTAAAATCTTTAATCCAATCGTAATATTTTGAAGAACAAGATAATAGAACGGGGTCCATCCAATAATAAAAAAAACTTATGTCAAATCTTTTCCATAAAAGTCTGCCATTTTTGCCCAGGAAATAAAAAAATATTTTAAACAAAAATCTTAATGGCCTTATCCATATTGGAAATATTTTTTTATCATTTACAGGAAGTTTATTGTCCCAAACACCTCCAAAGTTATTAGACCTTAGCATGTCAACATACAGTAATTGATCTTTTTTAAACTCTTTGGGTATTTTTCTCCAAAATAATAAGTACTCGTCATCCCACAAAGGTAATATCCAATCATAATTATAGAATTCGTAGACTCTTTGACCACTTACTACATACTTAGATTGACGATTAGCATATTCATAGTTTTCATAGATTAAATGAATATTTTCCCTGGTAATTTTTTGAAAATCTTCAAAAACTGTCAGATATAATTTTTCTTTTATATTCTTTAAATTAACGGTTGTCTTTAAATAACCCCATAAAGAAAAATGTTTGGCTATAATTGTATCTATAGTAATGTCTTTTAGATCTTCAATACTATTTGTTGATTCAATTTTATCATACAATTTATTTATGTGACCCCCAGATATAAAATCACCTGAATTTCCATTAATAAATACCGAATCTTTATTAATTAAATTTGATTCTTTTAGCTTTCCAATTGTTGATAAACTCTGAATAAATGAAATTCCTGAGTTAGAAAAAGAATAACCAAGAAACTCTTTGTATTTATTAGAATTATAGAAACTTCTTTCTGTAGAATAGGAAACAGGAATAAACACCCATTTATATTCTAATTTTTCTGCAATTATTTTAGAAATTTTGGATTCAAAATTTGTTTTTTGGCCGTAAGAATAACAAAGTACATTTTTCACTCCTAAATGATGGAAAATTGATGCAACTAATCTAGAATCATTACCTGCACTAAGAGGAATAACAATTTGACGGTCTCCAATTTTTTTTATGATTTTTTTAAATAAATCTAATGTAACTTTAGTCAATTCAATTTTTAATTCGTCATATGACTGTTTACTTATAGCATCAAAATATTTGAAATAATCAAATACTTCAAGTTTATCATCTACAATCATTACATATTGTCCAGCGCTCAATGATTTACAATTATCATATAAAGTATCATCTCCAATTGTATAACCAGACATAGCTATTTGACGTACAGCGTCTTGATTAATAGATTTCTTAAAAAATTGTAAATTAAAAATATAGCCAATATTTGGAGAAATATAAAAATCACTTTTGTACTGGAAGAAATTTAATTCTGAACTTCTAATTCTATCTACTACCCCAATTGTATACTTTGAGTTTTTAAAAATAAACGCAAAATTACCTCTTAATGAATTTATAAACTCATTCAAATATTCCAATTCGATAAAATTTAAAACATCATTTAGCTCTGAAACTGTATGAGAGTAAAAAAAACCTTTAAAATAAAGCTTAGAATCTCTAGTTTCGTGTAAATTCCAAAACTTATTTAATTCTATTTCTATATTAACCATTCATATGCTTTAAAATTACTTTACTTCCAATTTTTCCAGCATTTTTTTTGCTTGACATTAAATAAATGTCATCATATTTTTTTCTAAAAATAGCTTTTTCTTTCCATCTTCTATTTATCTCTTTGATTGGGAGATTTAAAAATTCAATGAGTTCATTTTCCCAGCCTATTTTATCATAATTAAAAAAGAAAAAACATTCTTTAAAAGCATTTTTCACATCTTCATTTTCAAGCGGTTCATAGTAATCTGAATCTAAAAAAATTAAAGGCACATCTATGCCAATACACCACTCAAGAGTGCTTTCAGAAGACTGAGTAACAACTATATCAGAAATTGATCTCAAATATCTAAAATCTACTTCTTTATCATAGTAACTTACATTATTAAAATTAGAAATATGAGATTTAATATATTCACTTCTCTCATAATAATATTGTGAAGTGGGATAAGCCTTATAAACTACTTGCTTGTTAACTTTACTTAAATACGTTAGCAAATCTTTTTCATCATTAAAGAGTTGTGAGTTATTTTTACTGCATGGAAAACCCTTCCCTCTATTAAGTTGAATATTGTGAGAGACATAAAAAATAGTTGTGTCACTCATTTTGAGTTTATTTTTTAAAATTAGCTTTTGAATAAACTTAAATCGAATATTTTTTGATACATCATTACCCCCAGTGTAAATGATTTCCATTTTATTATTGATATTAGCTAATCTTGTAGATCTTGAAGACTGATTGTAACAAAAAAAAGTGTCTGATGTTAAAGATTCATCTGAATAAAAATTTTCTAATGAATCTTTTGAATTACCCACTGTTAAGCCATGTGAGGACGAAAAAAAATAGATGTTATTATACTTAAGAGCATCATAAATAATTATTCCTTCTTTAGAAAATAGTCCATTACCAACACAAATATTATGGGTGATTTGTTTTTTGAAATCTTTAACTACTCCTCTAGCTATTGACTTATTACTTAATAAATTCAACACTAAACTAGAAAGGTATTTTGAAAATTCTGTAATAAAAGAATTAAAAACCTGAGTATCGTTAAAATAATTGTCTTTTATTTTTAAAAAATTATACTCTACAATTTCACTAACCTTTAAATATGTTTGGGTATTAAAAGATTCGTCTGCACTTATAAATCTCATGCTTTCTAACAAATCTTTCTTTATTGAAATAGTGTCAGTGTTTTTTAAAAAAAGCTCGGTTTCTATTTCTCTAGAAATATAATTTCTGCCAACGCTAAGAATTCTGTTTTTACTATTTAAAAAGAAAATAGATTTTAACTTTTCAACTAATATGAATTTAAAATTAAAATTTAACGCAGACAAAAGTTTATTTTCTGCTTGTGGATCATTCTTATAAGTTGGAAATTCTTTATTTGAATATATAATTGAGAACCTATCTTTAATATTTCTAGCAATTAACGCGTAAAAGTTCACATATCTAAAATCAATATCTAATTGATTTTTATAAACCGTAATCTCAAATAAATCTTTTGGGTGCCTTTTTTGAATTTCTTGAATAGTTAATGACGTTAAAAATAAATTAAAAACTACATTTTTTGGGGTTAAAATTACTAATTCCTTGCCACCATAATAATAATCTTCTTTGAAAAAAGTTTCAAAAATATCTCGATTAATTTTTAAAACTACATTTTTGAAATCTGTGTATAAGTCTTTGTAATTTTTGTAATCTATTATATCATCAATATGTTTATTTGATTTTTCAAATGGATTGTAAGTGTATAAATCAAATAATTCGATCTTATCCATTTTAAAAAATTAAATTATGTTGATATTCAGTCTTTATTTTTTCTTTTAAAGATTCAACTGTTTCAAATATTGAATTAGTCTTAGAGTTGTAATTGAATCCTTCTTCAACTTTTTTAGCATTAAATGTTTTCAAGTAATTAACTAATTCAAAAACTGGGTTAGATGGTAAGATTACATAATACGCTCCCATATCATATGTGTTTAAGGAATCTGATTCTGTAATCATTTCCTCATGAAGTTTTTCTCCCGGACGAAGACCCACAATCTTTGTCTCACAATTTTCATCTATAGCTTTAGCAACGTCTAATATATTATAGGATGGTATTTTGGGTATGAATATTTCTCCTCCCCTCGCATTTTCTAATGCATGCATAACCATATTAACACCTTCTTGCATTGATATATTAAATCTAGTCATTAATGAGTGGGTAATGGGAAGAACACCTTCCTTTTTCTTTTCAAGGAAAAAAGGAATAACAGAGCCTTTTGATCCAAGAACATTCCCATATCTCACAACAGAAAATTTGATGCTTTTTGAACCTTTAATATTATTAGCTGCTATAAATAGTTTATCAGAGGCTAGTTTAGTAGCTCCATATAAATTAATTGGGGCACATGCTTTATCTGTAGAAAGTGCCACTACATTTGATACAGAATTCGCTAGTGATGCTTCAATTACGTTTTGAGCTCCTCCTATATTGGTTTTAATGCACTCGTCTGGATTATATTCAGCTATATGAACATGTTTCATAGCTGCTGTATGTATAATTATATCAATTCCTTCAAAAGCTCTTATGAGTCTATCTTTATCTCTAACATCACCAATAAAATATCTCATACAGGGATAATTTACAGGATTAAATTCTTGAGCCATCATAAATTGTTTCTGCTCATCTCTAGAAAATATTACTAGCTTATTAACATCAGGGTATTTTTTTAGAATATAGCTTGTTAAAGCTTTACCTAAAGAACCCGTTCCTCCAGTAATTAAAATACTTTTCCCGTTTAACATAACAAATTATAGTTTAGTGATATTACCCTTTTCAATATTATATATATCATTACAATACTTTAAGTTTTCTGTTTTATGAGTTATAATTAATATTGTCATTTCCCCCTTTAATGCCTTTATGGAAGACATGAAGTCTTTCTCCGTTTGAGTGTCTAAGGAGGCCGTAGCCTCATCTAATATTAAAAAGTTAGACTTTTTATAAAGCGCTCTTGCAATACCTATTCTTTGGCGTTGACCACCCGAAAGCTGGACTCCCCTTTCACCTACAGATGTTGATATTCCGTGATCCAGTGAATCCACAAAACTTTTGAGTTGAGAACTTTCTAATGCAAAATTTATTCTATTGTAATCAATTTTATCTTTATGAACCCCAAAAGCAATATTATTGGCAATGGTATCATCAATTAAGAATACACTTTGAGGAACATATCCTATATTATTTCTCCATGATTGTAAATTATTTTGAATATCATGACCATTGTTTAAAATTTTTCCTGTGCTAGGCTGATGAAGCCCAACTATAAGGTCAACTAAAGTAGATTTCCCTGCTCCTGAACGTCCTACTATTCCAACAGTATCACCTTGTTGAATATTAAAAGAAATATTATTTAAGATAAAGTTTGTAGTATTATCATATTTAAAAGACAGATTTTCTATTACTAGGGCGCCATAAGGGACAACTTTATTATTATCTAAATCCGAGTGAGCTAATTCACTTATAAGGTTAAACTCGTTATGAAGTAAATCTACAGATGAACTATAATATTTCATCGATTGAAGAGATGAAACTACTCTATTTATAGAAGGTATTGACCTAAATACAGCGGCAACGAATATACCTAAAGTAGAAATAATTTGTTCAATTGCAACGCCTCTGTAAACCATTAGGAGAATAAAAAAAGACAACCCTAAAATTGAAATAAATTCTAGAAAATATCTAGGGATATTAGCCAAGGTCTGATTTTTTGATTCAATAGTTGCTTTTGAATTATTTAATGATTTGTTTAATCGCGTAAAAAAATGTGATTTATTAAAAACTAGGATTTCTTTAATTCTTTCCAATCCTTCAATTACATTTTTAGATAATAAGTTATCTAATTCCTGCCTTTGATCTCCCCATGTTTTTATTTTTCGCTTTATAGAATTAAAAAATAGAATAGCAAAAAATGATAAAACAGCAATAGATATAAGACCATTGATAGGCTCAAAATAAATAAATGTAAATAATATTGAAACAAGTAAGGCTCCTTCAACTGTGATAGTTATAATTGACATGCAATAACTTTTAAATAATTTCACCTCAACTTGAATGTTGTTTGTCAAAGAAGTTGAATTATTATTTAAATGGAATTGATAAGGAATATTCATATATAAACTATAAAGTTTATTTGAAATCTTACTTACAAAGAAAGATATGAATCTGTTTTGTTTATAACTGATCCATATTAATATAAGTGACTTAATAAGAAAAATGAAAACTAAAAATATAAGCCCATATATAATTGTAGCTTCTACATTCGAAAAGTCAATATAACCTGAAAGTATCTGAGTTAAAGAGTTTTCAGGAATCGAATCAGGATTTAGAATAAAATTAAGAAATGGAAATATAAACCCTAAACTTAATATTTCAAAAAAGACTCCTATTAACAATAGTAAAGCTAAAAAGAATAAATTCTTTTTCTGAGTATTAGTTAATAATGCACTTATTTTATTTAATGTTTTAAACATCCTTAAAAACTAATTATAATAATTCTTATACCAATCAATAAACTTTGAAATTCCAAAATCTATTGAAGTATTTGGTTTATAATTAAAATCATTCTCCAAATCATTCACATCAGCGTATGTCTGTGGAACATCACCTGGTTGAATTTCCATGAAATTCTTCTTCACGGTTTTTCCAGTTTTCTTTTCAATCGCAGTAATAAAATCCATTAATTTAACTGGATTGTTGTTTCCAATATTGTACACCCTATATGGCGCTGATGAAGAATTCGGGGAGGAATAATTTACATCAAGATCTTCAGAACTCTTAGCGGGATTGTCAATCACACTTATAATTCCTTTTACAATATCGTCTATATAGGTGAAATCCCTAACCATTTCTCCATGATTAAAGACGTCTATGGTGCCATTTTCAAGGGCGGCTTTAGTAAAAAGAAATAATGCCATATCTGGTCTTCCCCACGGCCCATATACAGTAAAGAATCTAAGCCCTGTAGTTCTTATACCAAATAAATGAGAATAAGTGTGAGCCATTAGCTCATTAGATTTTTTAGATGCAGCGTATAGGGAAGCTGGATGGTCTACATTATCTTTTGTCGAAAAAGGTAATTTTTTATTTAGACCATAAACTGAGGAAGATGAGGCATATGATAAATTCTTTACGTCGTTATGTTTACAAGATTCAAGAATATTTATAAATCCAACAATATTGGAATCTATATATGCCTTTGGATTTATTAATGAATATCTCACTCCGGCTTGAGCAGCTAGATTACAAACAGCGTCTGGTTTTTCACTTTTAAATACCAAGTCAATAAAATCTCTATTTTCTAAATTACCCTTATAGAAATAATGGTTGCTGTAAACTGACGAGCTAATTTTATTACCTTCTACTATCCTGTCTTTCTCAATTCCAAGTTCTTTTAATCTTGAATGTTTTAATTCAATGTCATAATAATCATTGATTTGATCTACTCCAATAACGGTGTCTCCCCTTTCTATTAATTTTTTAGAAAGATGGTATCCAATAAAACCTGCAGTACCTGTAATTAAAATCTTCATTGTAATTTTTTTAGCAGTGTGTCAACTCTTTTTTTTAGAAAATATAAAAGCTTTTTTCGAAAAGTTAAATCTAGCTAAATCTAATCGTTCAAAAAGCATCCTCGTTTTGACTAAACTGGAATCGTTTTACCTTCATCACTTTATTTGTGATCTTCTCCATTTAACTTCCTATTTTTACAACTCTTAATTGATTTGAAATGGAGTCATCTAAAATATTTCTACCATCAAACACTCTCGCCGGTTGCGCCATACCTTCCGCAATCGCTTTCCAATCGTAGGTGTTAAATTCTTCCCATTCGGTTAGGATAGCTGCAGCAAAGGAATCTTTCAATGCAGTTGCATACTGAGAATGTACTTGGCATCGTTCTAGTTTTGAAACTATTTCTGAAGAGGAGAAGTGCTTACTTTTCCACAAAGTGGTTAAATCTTGGTATATTCTATCTTTTTTAACCATGGGATCATACACATGTAATTCTGCCCCTTCCTCCAATAAAACATCGGCTATGTATATGGCTGAAGATTCTCGACTATCGCTGGTGTTGGCTTTAAAGGCCCATCCCAACAAGGTGATTTTCTTTTGTTTTAAAGTACTATTCAGTCCTGTTATGATTTTTTTAGCAAATCGATTTTTTTGATAGTCATTTATTTTAACAACCTGGTGCCAATACTCTGCCACTTCATCTAGATCAAAATGATTACACAGATAAACTAGATTCAAGATATCTTTTTGAAAGCAACTTCCACCAAATCCAACCGATGCTTTTAAGAATTTTGAACCTATACGAGAATCCATTCCAATTGCTTTAGAAACTTCATCAATATTAGCTCCTGTCTCTTCACATAATGCAGATAAACTATTAATCGACGAAATTCGCTGAGCCAGCATCGCATTTGATGCGAGTTTTGAAAGTTCAGATGACCAAACGTTTGTGGTGAGAATTTTTTCTTTTTTAATCCAATTCGAGTAAATTGAAACTAAAGCAGCTACTGCAGCTTTACCCGTTTTTGTGTCATCACCCCCAACAAGCACTCTGTCTGACTTAAACAGGTCTTGAATCGCAGTTCCTTCCGCCAAAAATTCAGGGTTGGAAAGAACTTCAAAATTTACTCCTTTTGTATTTGAGCTAAGAACTTCTTTTATTTTTTCGGCCGTGCGAACAGGTAAAGTCGACTTTTCGATTACAATTTTATCGGAAGTAGCAACTTCGGCAATTTGCCTTGCGCATTTTTCTACAAAAGTAAGATCTGCTGCTAATCCTTTTCCCTCTCCATAGGTTTTGGTAGGAGTGTTAACTGCCATGAAAATCATTTGAGCTTTGCCGATAGCTTTATCAATATCAGTAGAAAAAAATAAATTTCTTCCACGTGCTTCTGCAATAACTTTCTTTAGACCGGGTTCGTATATTGGTAATTGGTCCAAATCTGCATGATTCCAAGCAGCAATCCGTTGTTCGTTTATGTCTACAACTGTGACTTTAATATTTGGGCATTTAAGCGCAATAACAGCCATAGTTGGTCCTCCAACATATCCTGCTCCAATACAACAAATGTTAGTTACGTTCATATAACACAATGTTTTTTTGATTTGTATTAGGTTTAAACGCTAAAGAAAAATTTACTTTTCGCTCAATTAACTTTTCAACCTTTTCTTCTAAAGCCTGAATATATTGTGTATTTAGTTTGTTGCCAATCAGAACAATATCTATAGTTCCCGAATCCAAGCCTTTGGCATAATCTCCTACAAGAAGTATCTTTTGAACAGGACCCATGCGCTCCAAAACTCTTTCGATGATCTCTTCCAGTCCCAAATGTTTGTAGACTACTTTTTGAAGGATTTCAAATAAAGGATGATTAGTGTTGGCTTTATAAGCAACCTTATTTTGATCTTTAAATTTTTCTAGATAACCTGCTTCTGAAAGATGATTCAGCTCTTTACGAATGGAATTTGTAGACTCCTTCAATTCTGAAGCTAATCCATTCAAATACCCACTATTCGCTTGATTAATAAAAAATTTTATCAGCAAGCGAAGGCGGGTTTTGGATGTAATCAGTTTATTAAGCACTATAAATGTTTTAATCTAAGTACCAAAAGTACTTAAAATAAATATATGATGCAACTTAATTTCTGCAATATTTTTGAAATTCTTGCTGATACATTCGTTTAGGATACGTATTCATTAGCTTTAAGAAAACCGCGCAAGCTTCAGAAGCTTTCCCAATTTTATACAATGCTAGTCCTTTATATCTAAGTGCTTTTTCTTTTAAGGCATCTTTGTGCGAACTTTGTGTAATATCAAAATAACGAATTGCTTCTTCAAATAGGTTGTTTTGATATAATGCTAATCCACTGTTGAGTGCATAAGTGTGTTCGAGCGGATCTAAATCAAAAGCTTGCTTGAATTGTCCAGAAGCAATTTCAAAATTCAAAACATTATAAGATTCTGTTCCTGTTTTGTATAATTGCTGTGCTTGAACAACACGTTGCTGACCGTAAGTAAGAATTCGGTAAAGATTGAATATATCCTTATCCAGAGGGTATAGTTTGAAGGCTTTGGAAGCTTTATCCATTACAAAAGCATCACCCAAAGAAGATACTTGAGCTAAAGCTCTCAGGTATATTACCCAAATAATAGCAGTATCCCCAGCAAGGGAACGAACATGTTCAAAAGCATCATTTATCCCCTCCCTATCTGCTCTGGCAGTCATCGCATTCATGTAGATATTGTAATGTGGCATATTGTTGGGAAGATTGTAAAAAGCTAATTTTGAATAATGATAAGCACTATCAATCTTTTTTTCTTGTAAAAAGAATTGTGCTCTTAAATTCTCACCGAAATAAATTTGAGGATTGTCTTTTGAACCAAGCTGTGCATATTCATGTGCTTTTTCTTTCAAGTTATTTAGATAAAAATAACGAGCTTTCATTGCTTTTATGGGCATAGCTGTTTCTGTTAGATTTGGGAAATCGTCCTCAATTTCTTCGAGTTGACTTAAAGATAAATTGAATTTCCCTGAATTAAATTCATACA
>Ga0233444_10001013_pt1 | contig 33415 bp, 27 predicted proteins | sample SI_124_October20_6_FD_182792 | JGI IMG/M metagenome (GOLD analysis project Ga0233444, IMG submission 182792) | Seawater microbial communities from Saanich Inlet, British Columbia, Canada - SI_124_October2016_10_MG | ecosystem: Environmental > Aquatic > Marine > Inlet | place: Canada: British... | reverse complement strand
AATTATATCCTGCAATAGGCATAAATCCTTGCGCAATCCCAATTAAAGGAAACAATGCAAACATGGTCATTCTTGTTGCAAGTCCATAAACAGAAATAGCTATTTCTCCACCCATTCCCCCTTCTAGATTTCCGTAATAATATAGGGTGTTATTAAGTACTATTGCAAGAAGACTAATAGTTCCTTGACGAACGAGATTTACTGAGCCAATACTGAAAATTTCAGAAATAATTTTTTTATCAATCTTAAATAGTTGAGGTATGACTTTTAACTCTCCTTTTCCAGAAATATAAAAATAAGCTATAAATAAAGCACACCCTATGTATGAAATACTTGTTGCCCATCCTGCTCCCTGCATCCCCCAATTCATTATATCAATGAATAAGTAATCTAGAAAAATATTCAAAACGGAAGGAATCAATAGAGCCACCATTGCAACCTTGGCTTTGCCTTCAGCTCTTAGATTATTATTGGCCATCATAGAAAGTGCTAAAAAAGGAATTCCTACTAGAACAATATTAAAGTAGGAAATAGCAAGAGGCATAATTCCTCCCTTTGCTCCAAAGGCATTTAGTATTGGAATTTTTAAAAACAACCCTACAATTAAGGCAACTATTGCTAGGAGTATCGTTAAAGTAATTTGATTATTGAAAGATAGTAAGGCCTTTTCTTTTCTGCCTTCTCCCAAAGCACGAGAAACAATGCTACCACCACCAATTCCAATAGACATGCCAATGGAAGAAAAAAGAAATGAAATTGGAAAAATTACAGAGATAGCACCTATAGCTAATTCTCCAATATATTGTCCTACAAAGAAAGTATCTACTACCATATTTACAGACATCACCATAAAGCCAATTGCAGCAGGGAGAGCTTGCCTTAGTAAAAGTCTTGGAATAGGGTCTATACCAAGATAACTTGATTTTTCTTCGCTAATGTTTTTAGACATCTAAACCTTACAAAAGATTATTCTTAGAAATATAATCCGCTATTTGAACTGCATTTGTAGCGGCACCTTTTCTTAAATTATCGGCAACAATCCAAATATTTAAACCATTTTCAACAGTTTCATCTTTTCTAATTCTTCCAACAAAAACATCATTTTTTTTATGGGCTGTTATTGGCATTGGATAATCAAATTTTGAAGGGTTGTCCTGAACTTTAACACCAGAGGTATCAGATAAAGTCTTTTTAATCTCTTCTATTTGGAATGGTTTATGGGTTTCAACATTTATAGATTCACTATGTCCTCCAACAACAGGGATTCTAACCACAGTTGCAGTTATTTTAATACTAGAGTCATTAAATATTTTACGAGTTTCATTTATTAGTTTCAACTCTTCTGTGGTGTAACCATTTTCTAGGAAATCTCCACCATGGGGAAAACAATTTTGATCTATTTGATAGGGATATACCCTTTTTGGTTGTAGTCCTTGTCTTTCATCCATCATTTGTTTTACAGCAGCTTGCCCCGTTCCACTTACAGACTGGTAGGTAGAGATAACCAATCTTTTTAACCCAAATTTTTTGTAAATATCATTTAATGCTACCACCATTTGAATAGTAGAACAATTGGGGTTGGCAATTATTTTATTGGACTTTTTTAAAACATCTCCATTAACTTCTGGCACTATAAGTGGAATATTTTCTTCCATTCTAAAAAACGAGGAATTATCTATTACGCTTGTTCCTGAGTCAACAAATTTTTGAGCCCATTTTTCGGAAACTTTGCTGCCTGCACAAAAGATTGCTATTTCTGGAACTTGATCTATTGCTTCTTGGATACCAACAATTTTAATTTTTTTAGTTTTGAATGTTACTTTTTTGCCAATATTTTTTTTAGAAGCTACCAAAATTAGCTCCGTAATTGGAACGGATAATTCGCTTAAAACATTTAAAACCTCATTTCCAACAAGACCAGTACATCCTACAATAGCTAATTTCATATTATGACTTTGTCCAAAAGTAGTATATTTATTTCTACAAAAATTGCATCATGAAAAGGATTGGGGGTTTAATTGTTTTTTGTATTTATTTTGGAACTTTTTTTTCTCAATTAACAGAAAATTTTTCAGATGGTGATTTCAATAATAATCCAAAGTGGACTGGAGATACTTTAGAATTTATAGTTAATTCGGATTTTAAGCTTCAACTTAATGCCCCTTCTAATACCGATACTTCTTACTTATGTGTTGAAACAGGGACTCTTAACTTTAATGCCGATATTTCTTGGGAATTTTATATAAAACTCGATTTCTCTCCTTCAAATAATAACAATGTTAGGTACTATTTGACTTCAAATAATAATAATTTAAAAGGCTATTTAGAAGGTTATTTTATTCGAGTTGGTGAAAATGGGTCGTTGGATAAATTAAAACTTTACAGACAAGATGGACTAAGCACAACATTGTTGGGCTCAAGTATTCATACTTCTTTTGGAGTTAATCCAGAATTTAGAGTTAGGGTAAATCGAGATGTCAATGGGAATTGGGAAGTTCTTAGCGATTCTACAGGTGGAAATAATTTTATTTATGAATTAGGAGTTAGCGATAACAACCATACTTTCTCCACTTTTTCTGGTCTTTGGTGTAAGCATACTTCTTCAAATAATGATAATTTCTTTTTTGACGATATTAATATTTCTGGGAGTGTAATTGTGGATAGTCTCTCTCCATATGTTGAAGCGGCAATTGTCACTGGAAAAAATTCTATTGAGCTACAATTCTCTGAACCTTTGAACCAAACTGTATTAGATGTAAATAATTATAATTTAATCAGTAGTAATTTCTCAAATCCGAGTACAATTAACACTACATTATCTGGATACGATTTAATTTTTCAAGACTCTTTTTTCGGAAATGAAACCTTAGAACTTACAATATCAAATATTGAAGATTTATCTGGGAATATAATGTTTGACACTTTACAAATACTGGTTCCTGATACTGCCCAAGCAGGAGAAGTTTTAATAAATGAAGTATTATTTGATCCGCTTTCTGGTGGTTCGGATTATGTGGAAATTGTCAATAATAGCAATAAGTCTTTCGATATTTATAAATATTTCTTAGCTGACTTTGACAATGGGGTATCTAACCTAAAGCAAATAGACCAACATTTTATTTTAGGCCCTGGAAATTTTGCATTATTATCAGAAGATTCATCGCAGATAATAAATGATTATCCAACCAATAATCCTCAAGCATTTATTCAGATGGATATACCAAGCTATCCAAATGATTCTGCTACTATTTATATATTAAGTCCAGATTCAATAGTTTTAAATAAATTTAGTTATACTGACGATATGCACTTTGAGTTAATTAAAGATCCAGAGGGTGTTTCTTTAGAAAGAATTTTAATAAACAGCAATAATTCAAATTCAAACTTAACTTGGCATAGTGCAGCTGAAAATGTTGGTTGGGGAACTCCAGGAGTTGCTAATTCTCAATACATTCCAAGTATGTCCAACTCGGATTTCAGTGCTTTAAATGAGGTTTTTTCACCCGATAATGATGGTTACCAAGATATTGCAGTTTTCACCTACAATTTGCCAACAATTGGGATGGTTGGAAATGCAGTAATCTACGATAATCAAGGAAGATTAATAAAACAGGTTTTAAATAATGAGCTTTTAAGTGCCAACGGAGAATTTTTTTGGGACGGGATTAACGAATATGGCCAAAAAGCATCTGTTGGAATTTATTTGGTATATTTTGAATGCTTCTCCAATGATGGCCAAATCATTAAGTACAAAGCTACTATAACTTTAAAAACTAGGTTTTAATATTACGCTTTGTAAATAAGTTTATTCAAAAACTAATTGCAATGTTAATTTTTGGATATTTGTTTACAATTGAAAATGACCGTAGAAGATATTAAAAGACCTGTTAAAAAGGAGATGGCACTATTTGAAAAAAAATTCAAATCTGCCATGAAGAGTGATGTTGCCCTTTTAGATAAAATAACCCATTACATTATAAAAAGAAAAGGGAAGCAGTTAAGACCATTATTTGTCTTTCTAACAGCAAAAATGTTTGGTCCTGTCCAAGAAGGAACATACACAGCAGCATCTTTAATTGAATTACTCCATACAGCTACACTAGTTCATGATGACGTGGTAGACGATGCATTTGAAAGAAGAGGATTTTTATCCATAAATGCTCTCTGGAAAAATAAAATTGCTGTATTAGTCGGCGATTTTTTACTATCGCAAGGACTTCTTTTGACCACCTCAGAAAATAGAATAGATTTACTAAATATAGTTACTAAAGCAGTCAAGTCAATGTCCGAAGGGGAGCTACTTCAAATGGAAAAGTCAAGGAAAATGGATATCACAGAAGATGTTTATTATAAGATAATTGAACAAAAAACTGCTTCATTAGTTGCTGCATGTTGTGGAACTGGGGCATGTTCTGTTACCAATAATCAAGATATTATTGAAACTATGGAGAAAGTAGGAGTTTATGTAGGAATGGCCTTCCAAATAAAAGACGATATTTTTGATTATGGATTTTCAAAAGATATAGGAAAACCTACAGGAATTGATATTAAGGAAAGAAAGCTAACTCTCCCTCTTATTCATGTACTTCAAAAGGTGGATAAGAATAATAAAAGAATGATAATTAACACCATTAAAAAAGACAAACAAGATCCAGTAAAAGTCAATAAAATTATTTCCATTGTTATTGAAAATGGTGGAATTCAATATGCGGAAAATAAAATGCACGAGTATAAAAATCTCGCTTTAAAAGAGCTAGATCAATTACCCAATTCTCCTGCCAAAGAATCTTTTATTGGACTAATTCACTATTCAATAAACAGAAAAAAATAAAGATTGTTTATTTTTGAATTATATGTCGAAGGAGATTTCTAAAAGTTTAAAACAACAGATATCGCTCTTGGAAAATGTTCCTGGGGTATATCAGTTTTACGATAACTCAGAATCTTTACTATACGTGGGTAAAGCAAAAAAACTCAAAAACCGAGTAAGCTCCTACTTTAATAAAATCAAATTTGAAAATAGAAAAACTCAGGTAATGGTTCAAAAAGTAGAATCTTTAAAAACCATTCAACTTAATTCTGAGATAGATGCATTGCTACTGGAAAATTCATTAATTAAAAAATACCAACCACGATATAATATTCAACTTAAAGACGATAAAACTTATCCTTGGATCTGTATTAAAAATGAATTTTTCCCTAGAGTTTTTTATACTAGAAAAAAAATTAAAGATGGCTCTTTATATTTTGGTCCATATCCATCAGTCAAAGTGGTCAAGGCTGTTTTAGAATTGGTAAAAGATAGTTTTGAAATACGAACCTGCGACCACCAGTTAAGCCCCCAAAAAATAGAAGACGAAGTTTTCAAAACATCAGTAGACTTTTATATTGGCAATTGTAAAGGATGTTGTCAGGGGGAAGTGGATGTTGAGGTTTATCAAGAACGCTTAAATAATATGAAGCAAGTTTTGTATGGAAACACCTATAAAGCCTTAAAGGCTTTAAGAGAAGAGATGAAAGGCCATGCTAAAGTATATCAATATGAACAAGCTGAAAAACTAAAAGTAAAGATTAAAAACATTGAAAAATTTCAAGCTAAATCTGTTGTAGTTGATTCTAATATTTCTTCTCTTGGTGTTATTAATATTGTAAGCCATGAAAACTATGCTTTTGTTAATACTTTAAAAGTAATGAATGGTGCAATTACAAAATCAAAGACAACGGTAGTAAAGAAAAAGTTAGAAGAGAGCGAAGATCAAATTATATCCTATGTAATTGCAGATAATTTAAATGACTTTTTTGACCATGTGAAAGAAATTGTATCGCCTTATTTAATAGCATTAGAAACAGCTATTAATTTTCATATTCCTCAAAGAGGAGATAAGAAAGCATTGCTTTTATTGTCTAAGAAAAATGCATTGGCGAAAAAGATAGAATTCTTAAAAACAGAATCCATTAAAAATCCTGAGACACCTACTGTTAAATTATTAGAAATTTTCAAAAAAGACCTTAGGCTCAATCATAGGCCTATTCACATGGAATGTTTTGATAATTCTAATATCCAAGGAAATTTTCCTGTTGCTGCTTGTGTTGTTTTTAAAAATGGCAAACCAAGTAAAAAAGACTACAGACTTTTTAATATTAAGACTGTTGAGGGACCAGACGATTTTGCGTCGATGGAAGAAGTAATATTTAGAAGATATCAAAGATTAATAAAAGAAGAAAAATCTTTGCCCCAGTTAATTGTAGTAGATGGCGGTAAAGGACAGTTGTCCAGCGCACTGAAAAGTTTAGAAAAGCTAAAAATCAATAAAAAAATCGCCATCATAGGAATTGCAAAAAGATTAGAAGAAATTTATTTCCCTGGAGACCAATATCCACTTTATTTAGATAAAAAAACTCCTACCCTAAAGGTAATTCAAAATATGAGAAATGAAGCTCATAGATTTGGAATTACACACCATAGAAATAGACGTATGAAAAGTTTAGTTAAAACTGAACTAACAAGTATAGAAGGAGTTGGGGAAAAAACAATTACTATGCTGCTTTCTAAATACAAATCTGTAAATAATCTTAAGACTATTTCATTAAATGAACTTGAAGAATTATTAGGGAAATCGAAGGCTAATAAAATATTTAACGGCCTTAAGACTAAGTAAAGAAGTTTTATAATCCTAGATTTGGAATGTTAAGACAATATTTGTTATTTTGAATCAATTAAAATGTTGGAAATAAATCAGATAATAAAAGAGCTTCTACAATTACACGATTGTGTAATATTCCCTAATCTTGGAGGATTTGTTGCACAATATTCGCCAGCAAATTTTGACGAAAAAAAATCTGTTTTGTCTCCTCCCCACAAGCAAATTTTATTTAATAAAAATCTTGTAAATAACGATGGATTATTGGTAAATGCCATTGCACAAAAAAATAATATTTCATATGAAAATGCTATTGAAAGTTTATCAGACATTCTTCTAGAAATAAACAAAAACTTAAAGACCCAAAATCAATATGACTTTCAAGGAATAGGAATTCTATATAATAATGAAGGAGTATTAAATTTCAAGCAAAAGTCCAATAATTTACTTTCCTCTTCTTACGGACTAATGCCCTTAAATATTGACGAATTTAAAATGTCTAATAAATCAGAAAAAGTTATTGATTTAAATTCCTCTAAATACATAAAAACACAAATTAAAAATTTGGCTTTAGCCGCAAGTGTGATTTTAGTGATTTTTTATTCTGCTTGGATTCCTATTCAAACTCAATTGCTAAAACAAGATGGAGAATTTAATTACTCAGATTTAAATCCATTTACATTTAAAAAAGAAAATTTAGTGGCTATTGACGATGTTAAGTTTCAGCATCCCAAAAAAGAAATAAAATCTATACAGCCTATTGACAAAACTTCAGAAAAAAGTAGTTCTATAATTTTAAAAAGCAAACTAAAAAACAATCTCAAGCCTACTGTTAGCATAAGTAATCAATCTAGCAATGAAACATATGAAGTAGTAATTGGCTCATTTAGTAATGAGATAAATGCGAAAAACATGATTATTAAACTAAATAACAAAGGTATAAGTGCAAGAAAATTAAAAAAAGAAAATAAATTATTTAGAATATCTGTTGGCAAATTTTTAAATAAAAATAATGCCAAAAAACTTCAGAAATCAATCCGTAAAAGATATAAAATCTCCTCTTGGATTTTGACTAAGTAATGCCAAGTGAAGAGTATAAAAAAGCCTTTCTTTTCTTGTCTAATAAATGCTCGAAAAAGGAATTATCAGCAAAGGAAGCATTAATAATTTCCTCTAAATTTAAGCTCAAGATTGTAGAGAAAAACAAATTAATCAACGAACTCAAAAAGAACCATTTCATTGACCATTTACGCTATGCAAATGCTTTTGTCCACGACAGATTCAATTTATATTTCTGGGGGAAGAATAAAATCAGACACCATCTAATACAAAAAGGTATTGAAGATTATCATATTACACCAGCAATTGAAAGTATAGATAATGAAAAGTATAAAAATATAGCAAAGCAAGAGGCTCTAAAAAAGTATAAATCTCTTGGAAATAAGAACGATTTTAATTCAAAACAAAAGATTTTAAAATATTTAAGTCTTAAGGGTTTTGAGTCAGATTTATCGTTTGAAGTTGTTGACTTGTTAATAGATTAAAACTTTAATGAGTATTGCCAAACAATGGTTCTAGGGGGTAACACATTTCCTGGCCTGTTGGTATACTCTCTATTTAATAAATTATTAACTAGCAATGAAAATTTAGACTTTTGGTTGATACTGTAGGCCAGACGTGTATCAAAAACTAAATCACCTGTCATCCTTGAATTTCTATAGCTTCCGTATCCTGGTAATATTTCAATTCCAGCAATAGGAGTTACAAAAACATCATCGATATTTTCCATTAAACTAGTATATCTACTACTTAATCCAATTGCAAATTTTTTGTAATCTATTTGAAAATCAATTTTAACCATATGCTTGTTTCGATACTTGAGGGTGGTATTTTTTGGATTTTCTAAATTTGGATTGCTAAAAGTTAAAAGGTATAAAGAGTCTGCATCAATTGGAGTAGGATGGATGTAGGTATATCCTGCTATAGTGCTAAATGAAATATTATCTGAAAAGTTACCTTGGCCTACAATACTTATTTCAAAACCTGGAATATTTGCATTTTGAATATTGGTACTTCTCGCACCTAAATAATTTGACAATATTTCAATTCCATTATTAATTACTATAGATTGAAGCTCAGCCGTGCTTATGTCCGATCCGTCTAAGTCATAAAATCCAAACATAAATTCCATCATATCGGTATATTGGGTAATAAAACCCGACAAATCTACATACCCTTTAAAATTATTAATAGAGAAACCTTGTTTTATACCTATTTCCCCACTCCACCCATATTCAGGTTGAATGTTCACATTTGGAAAGACATTTAGTCCACCTACAAAAGTAGAGATGTACTTTTCAGCTATTGAAGGGAATCTATAACCTTGACCATAAGATGCTCTTAGAAATGTATATTTTAGTGGGTTATAGGTTCCTCCAAGTCGAAATACAGGTTGAAATGGAATATTCAAATCTTTTCCAAATAACTTTCCATTCGATTTTACCTCGTCAATTTTAAAATACTCCATTCGCATTCCGCCAGTAACGCTTATTTTATCCCATTTTTTATTAGTTTGTATATATCCCGCAAGATTGGAAGATTGGTGGTTGCCATAAAGTTCAGAAACTACATTGGTGTAAGAGCCACTAGCACCGCTTATTAAGGTAGTATTTCCTTTAAATTTTTGTTGAAATTGGTATTCTCCAAAGACAAAATCAGAAAGCGAGTTTTGGTTGGTATTATTTACATTATTTGTTCTATAATACCTTGTTTTAAAGTGGTGCTCTTTTCCATTTTCAGTTAGGAGTGAAATATAGGGGTCAACAATTATTCTTGATGAACTTGAGGTACTCATTGTAGTACTTTGTGGATTTGTTCCACCTAATGCATGAAGTACACTGTCTTGACCAGCCCACAGGAAAAACAGTGTGTTTTTATTGAAATTATTATTAAGATTTAAACCATAGGACAAACCATTATATTTTTTTGAAAAATGCTTCCACCCAGCATTAATTCTAGTTCTTTGATCGTCAGACCCAAAACGATAACCTTGATCTTTCATAAATGAGCCTCCAACTACTAGTTCATTATATTCATTAAGTTTATTTAAATGGGTAAAGTTTCCCTGAACATATCCTCTTGGCTGATCCCACCAGGTTTGGTCACTTCTTTGGTCTAAAATTGAGTCACCACCCATTAGAGATGTTCCCTTTCTAGTTCCAAACCCAGGCATATAAAAACCATTGGAGATATTAATTTTTGTAATGGGCTTTTCTTTTGGATATTGTGTTCTAATATTTATTACGCCATTTAATGCAGAGGAACCATAAAGTACGGAAGAAGCTCCTTTTAAAATCTCTATTTGCGAAATATTTTCTAGTGGAATGCCAGTCCATTTAATATCATTGGCATCTCCAGCTAGCATGGGCATTCCATCTACCATCACCATTACTCTACTTCCCGCACCATAGCTCCAACCACTTCCTCCTCTTATACTTACCTGATTTTCATTTATTTGAACTCCAGGCACTTGTTCAATTATAGATTCAGCGTCTCTAGTGGCTTTGTTTTCAATTAAATCTGGTTTAATAATCGCCATTGAAACAGAAACCTCTCCTAATTTTTCTTCATATTTATTAGCAGAAATAACCATTTCGTCTAATTGATTATTTTCAGCTACTAAAACTACATCTACTAAAACCGGTTGATTATTAATAACAGAAATTGATTTTTTAACAGTTTTATACCCTATGTATTTAAAGATTAAGGTGTGTTCACCATTGGTTAGTTCTATAGAATATTTTCCATTTAAATCGGTTATTGTTCCTATCTTCTCTTGATTTTGGATATTTACTCCAATTAAAACTTCTGAGTCTTCCCCATCTAGAACTGTACCGTTAATGATAGTTTTTTGACTATTTATAATTGTGCAGTTTAAAATTAATAGAAACAGCAACCAAAGTTTTTTTTTAAAATGGAGAGAAAATGACATTAATTGTAATGATGTTTGCTATACAAATTAATTATTTTTTCTTAGTCGGAGAATTATATTTAAAATTAATCTTATTAATCAAGTCTTTTACCTTTATACCTTCATTGTAAACTATATGAGATATTAATTTACCTCGTTTGCTATATATTTTAACATCACCATGTTTTCTGTTATTTTTGTAATTGGTTTCAGAAATTAAAGCTCCTTTTCTAGAAAAATTTTGATATTTTCCCTCTAACATTCCATTTTTATAATTCACAATTCTATTGGGAATTATTCCTCCTGGAAAATAGTAAGTACATTGCCCATTTAATTTCCCATCGGAATAATTTTCTACACTTTTTAAGCTTTGGTCATATTCACTATATTTTATCCATTTACCATCTGCAACAGATTTTTTCACCATTCTATTTTCATCTGGGATAAGCATACTTCTTTTATTTAAAACTTTGTAATTTCTCGTTTCAACAATATCCCCTTTAACAGAGTAATAAATCCAAGAGTTAATTTTATAATCGTCTTCATATTCTCCACTGTACTTTTTCTGACCATTTGTATAATAACCGACCCATTTGTCGTCCATTTTTCCTAAATTATAAGTTCCATGATCCTTTAACTGCCCATTATTGTACCAAGATTTCCACTCCCCATCCTCTTTATTCATAACATAATTTCCCTCCATAGCGGTTTCGCCATTTTCAAATTTTGTCCGCCAAAAACCATTTTTTTGATCGTATTTATATTCCCCTTTTTTCCAAATTTTTCCATTATTGTAGAAAAAATCCCATTTCCCTTCTTTTTGTCCATTAGTAAAATTCCCTTTGTAATATTCAATTCCCTTGGGATAATAAAAAGTCCAAAATCCTTCTTGTTTGTCATCTTTAAAAGCCCCTTTCATGTCTAAAGCACCATTGATAAAACTGTAAGTCCAGTCTCCATTTTTTAAATTATTAATATAGTTTCCTTCCATACTTATTTTTCCATTCGAATAAAACTCCTTAAATAATCCATTTTTCAGTCCCTTTTTATATTCTAATTCTTGGTAAACTGTATCTGTAGTGAGGTATAATTCTTTCCATATTCCTGACATTTCACCATTGAGATAAGTTCCTGTTTTTCGAAGACGACCATTGGGTTTATAGAGCTCAAAAAATCCATTTTTTATGCCATTTTCATATTTTACAACAGTTTTTAATTTTGAAGAAGAGTAATATGTTTTCCTATATCCTTTTCCACCCATAATAAGAGTATCTCCATTTGCTTCATAAAATTGATCTATATATTCGGTGGTATCTGAATTACCTACAAAATGAGATTTTTCCATAAGCTTACCATTATCATAATAATATTCCCAATTATTGCTTTTGAAAGATTGTATTTCTTCATTTCTATTCAGCCAATAATTTAATACAGTTGTATCTTTTCTATTAATTTTAGGAAGAATATCATATTCTCCTTTTTCAGCCAAAGTTCCATCTTGATAAAAGGCTTCAAAAATCGAATCAATTTTCCCAAGAGTGTAAAAGGTTCTAAATTTTAGATTTCCGTTGAGATAATAAGATTTGTATTCGCCATTTAACTGTCCAAGAAAATAATTACTTTCTTCTTGAAGATTTCCATTTTTGTAAAAGTGAATCCATTTACCAGTTTTAGAACCAATATTTGAGTATCCACTTGTCTGATAAATCCCAACACTTCTTATTTGTTTATCGTTATTTCCCCAATAGGTGGTAATAGTTTCATTTTTTAATAAGCCATTGTTTTGACTATATATTTTAGAAATTGAAAGTGTTTGAAGGAATAGAATAAATATAATTAATCGCATTTTATTGTTATTGAGATAAGTAGATAAATTCAATCCAACCTTCTTGTCTTAGTGTGCTTGAAAAATCTTGGTTGAATTTCCAATTCTTAGCGTAATTTATAGCATTTTCTATTAAGCATTGATTAAATGTATTAGTTTTTGAATTATCTACTTTGCAGTCTGTCACTTCCCCCTTGGGATTTACCTTAATAGTCAACCTTACTGTGCCTGTTTCATTACAAAGGTAGGATGGGATTTTTTGTAAAATCATATTTCTATTCTCACAAAAATATTTTGCAGTAGCATTGGAAGTCTTTTTTAAAGACTTATTTACAGTTTTGCTAATCGAATTATCTTTTATTTTTTCATTTTTATGAGGAGAATTGTCTAAAACTGGATTGTCTTTTCCAAAGTCGTTAAATTGTTTCTTCTCAAATTTTTTAACATCCTCTATAACCTTATCTTCTAGTGCTTTTTTCTGAGATGCACTCATGTCTTCTTCCTTGTCATAATTAGATGCAGCATTGGTGACTTCTACTTCGTTGTCAGAATAATTTTCTTTGGTTTCTTTTGGAATTAAATTATTTTCTGGTGTTGTGAAATCTAGTGTAGCTAAAACTTTTTCCTTTGGTTGGATTATATAAAAGGAGACATTTTGAATATTTAGCCAAACAAAAATTAGTATATGAACTATTAATGTTCCAAGGATTGCATTTTGATGTTTCTCTAAAAGAACTAAAAAGTTCATAACGAAGTTTAACAAAATATACGAAGAAAATAATAAAACGTTTCTTATTTGGAAGATTCGTAACGTTCGTTTAGCAATTTAATTATTTCCGTTGTGATATCGTGACGTTCATTAGCATAAAGCATTGCACCTCCAACTCTATAACTCATCACATAATCGTAACCCAGCGTTTTGCCAATTTCTTGCATATAGTCATTAGTTTTCACAATGTAACTTTGTGTCAGTTCGAGTTCTTCTCTGGAAACCTGCTCTGAAAGCTGCTGTTCAACTTGCATAATTTCTTGTTCTAGTAGTCTAATCTTTTGAGCTTTTTCCATTTTCTCTCTATCTCCCATAATTGGTGATGCTTTTTCAAATTCTTGAACCAGACTTTCATAGGCAAAGTATTTGCTTTTAATTTGTCCTTCTGCTTCTGATCTTTTTGTTGTTAAGGTTTTTTGAATTTTTTTAGCAAATTCATAATATTTAGAAACTGTATCGCTATTTACAAATGCTATATTTACACTTCCTTCATTTGGTGGTTGAATAGACAATTCTTTTTTAGGAGATGGTATATTTTCAGTATTACCTATATTGGAAAATTGAATAAAATACAATATCGATAGTAAAACAAACAATATTATATATAGTATTTGGTGCGTTGATTTAGTCATGATAAAAGCTTTAAGTTAGGTTAAATATTGGAAACAAAGTTCTCAACAGTTTCAATAAAATCAAAAGGAACTGAAGCCATTTCCGAGTAATCCTTTCCTAGCTCATAATTTCCATCTTCCCCATTTTTATATACCCATCTAATCTTAACTTGAAAACCAGATTTATCTAAACTTTCCAATTGGTAAATAATATTGAGTAAAAATTTAGAGGATGAAATATTTATCTCTCCTAGATTTATTGTTAGCGTGGTAGTTTTATACGGATTTTTGGAATAATTTTCAATCCAATTCGTAATGTTATTGAAAAACTCATCAGGATTTTCAGAAACACAATTACCGTCAATTAAGAAAACTCCTTTTTCTGAGTTTAAAGATACTAGTGGAGTTTCTTTGGAAGCTTCTATATAGTACAAACTATTTCAATTATTAATTGTTTGCTAATATCAATATAATTTTAATTCTAGGAAGAAATTTTTTATTTTTTTTTAACCAGTAAAAAAATCTTTAAGATAATAAGGGTTAAAATAAGGAATGCTTTCAAATTCCTTATTCTTGAATTTTTCAAATGTTTTATAGGACATGCCAATTGAGGAGTTTGGTACTGATTCATCAATTTCTACAATATTAGAATTGAATTCTTCCTTAAACTTTAATGCCCCATCTCCTAAAAAATAAAGCTTTTGGTAATTTCCATAAACTTTTAAAAAATCAGAATTAATTTCTGGACACGTAATTTCTGTTATTTGTTTTTTTTGAGAATTAAATCCAGCTGTGTAAACTTCTTTTCTTCTGGCGTCTATCATTGGAAAATACAATGCATTGTCATTAGTGGATTTATTTTCATAGCAATTGATCATAATTTCAAGAGAATTCATGCTAAGTAGAGGAATGTCAAGTCCAAAAGCTAATCCTTTCGCTGTTGCAACACCAATCCTAAGACCAGTAAAAGACCCGGGACCAGCACTTATACCAACTGCATCCACCTGTTTCAACGAAAGATTTAATGATGCAAAAAGATCTTTTATTAAAAGATGAAGTTTCTCCCCGTGAACATATTTTTCACTTGTAATTTCATTAACACCTAGCGATTTCCCATTTTTAGATAGGTTTACAGAACAAGTTTTGGTAGATGTTTCAATATTTAGAATTAAAGCCATTCAAAAATCAATTGTTTTCTTTTTTAATTCAAATTTTTGTCCCAAATATACTTTTCTTACTTGCTCGTCTTTAGCAAGATCTTCGGCGGTTCCATCTTTGAGAATTTTTCCTTCAAAAAGTAAGTATGCTCTATCAACAATAGATAATGTTTCTTGAACATTGTGATCAGTAATTAAAATCCCAATCTTTTTTTTCTTGAGTTTAAGAACAATTCTTTGGATGTCTTCTACTGCAATCGGATCAACTCCTGCAAAAGGCTCATCTAATAATATAAAATCAGGCTCATTAGCCAAACATCTGGCAATTTCTGTTCTTCTTTTTTCCCCGCCAGAAAGATTTCTCCCCAAATTTTTTCTTACGTGATTTAAACCAAACTCAGAAATTAGGCCTTCCAATTTATCTTTTTGTTCTTCTTTAGACAGACTAGACATTTCTAAAATTGCTTTTATATTGTCTTCAACAGATAATTTTCTAAAAACTGAAACTTCTTGAGGAAGATATCCAATTCCCATTTTTGACCTTTTGTACATTGGAACTTTAGTAATCTCTAAGTCATTTAAAAAAACTTCTCCCTCTTCTGGACTTATTAATCCTACTATCATATCAAAAGTTGTGGTTTTTCCAGCTCCGTTGGGACCTAGTAGACCAACTATTTCACCTTTTTTTAAGCTTACAGAAACTCCCTTTACAACTTTGATTCCTTTATAAGACTTATTAATATTTATTGACTTAAGTTCCATTAGTCAGAATTGGTATTTTGTTCGTTTTCAAGATCTTTTTTTCTTTTCTTTTCCACTCTTTTAACGATAATAATTCCAAATTCGTATAAAGCATAAATAGGAAAAGAGACTAAAAGTTGGCTTACTACATCTGGAGGAGTAATTAAAGCAGATAATATTAGGATAGCTACTAACGAATGTTTGCGATATTTTTTTAGAATATCCGGACCTAATATTCCAATTTTTGCTAGAATATACATTACAATAGGAAGTTCAAAAAACAAACCTGATAAAAAAGTAGATGTTGTTATCATTGACATGTAAGAACTAATTGTAAAGTTATTTTGAATTTGATCTGTCAATTTATACCCTCCAAAGAATTGAACGCAAAGAGGACTAATTAGGAAGTAGCCAAATAAAATACCTATAAAAAATAATAAGCTAGCGTTAAAGCCAATCCACCTAGTTGCTTTGAGTTCTTTTATATTTAATCCGGGTTTAACAAACGACCATATTTGGTAAAATGTAAATGGGAAAGAAATAATTAATCCACCAATTAATGCAAAATACATATTTGTTGAAAATTGTTTGGTCATTTCAATAGATTGAATTTGAATAGGGATGTCTTCTGCACATAGTGCATCACTAATATTTAATTTTTCAGAAAGAAGACAAAAAAACTGGTAAGTAGGAAAAGTTGTTTTGGACATGTTTATGTAAAACTGCTGTACAATAGGGTCTGTAAAATAAAACAGTACTATAGCAGCTAGAATTATAACAACGCTAGACCTTACAAGCCTCCATCTTAATTCTTCTAAGTGTCCTAAAAAAGAAAGTTCTTTTTTTTCATTTTCACTTTTCATAACTACAAATCTAATAGATAATGTCTTTAATAAAATTTTTATTAGCACCAACTAAAGCCTTAAATTTGCATATGGTTAAAAAAATCAGCTTTTATTTAAAGTTTTTATTTCAGGGAACCAATAAATACAATATCCATTCTCCATTGGTTCATGAATTAATAGAAAATATATTGGATAATTCAATTAATTATTATTCTTTTATTGGAATAGAACACGTGAGGAGTTTGCTTTTGAAACAAGATGAAGCCATTGAATTAATAGATTTAGGGGCAGGATCAAAATCCATTAAATCTTCAACTAGCACTATTAATATTTTAACTAAAAAAGTTCAATCAAGACCTGAAAAAGCCCAAATACTTTTTAGGATGGTAAGTTTCTTTCAGAAAAAAAACATTTTAGAAATAGGCACCTCTTTAGGACTTACAACAGCCTATCTGTCTAATGCCAATAAAGATGGTAAAGTTACCACTATTGAAGGCGATCCTAAAGTAAGTAGCCTAGCTCAAAAAAACTTCAATACTTTAAAGCTTAAGAACGTAGCTCTTATAAACCAGCCATTTGATAAAATAATCCCCCAACTTTTAAAAAATAAATTTGATTTGATTTTTTTTGATGGGAATCATTCCAAAGAAGCTACGTTAAGATATTTTTATTGGCTAGCTGAGCAAGCAAACGAAGATTCAATTTTTATTTTTGACGATATTTATTGGTCTAGCGACATGAAACAAGCTTGGGAAGAAATTTGCAATTTTGACAAAGTAATGCTTAGTCTAGATATATTTTCACTCGGAATAGTTTTTTTTAAAAAAAACAGGGAAAAACAGCATATAAAGTTAGTCCATAAAAGCAATTTTTATTGAACTATAAAACACATTTTAATGTTTATAATTTGTCTTGAACTCTAGAGTTTAATTACGCTGTTGAATTATCATTGTAATCAATATGGTACTCAGACATAACATTTTTATTTCAACTTCCATATTTCTTGGAATAGTATTTTTATTTTCAACTTGTAATTCTAACAATACTAATGTCCTGGAGCCAACGAAGGAGTCTAATAACGCAAATGAAGAAGTTAAAATATTTAAAAAAATACAAGGGTTCAGCATTGAGAGTTTTAAAATTGACAGTAGCTCTGTAAAAAGCGGACAGAGTTTTAGCGAGATTTTACAAAGTTTAAATATTTCTTATGACCAAATTTATAGTTTAGGAAATGATTTTAAAGAAATTTATGATATAAGAAAAATATATCCAGGAGATAAATACTATACCATCTTCAATTCTGACAGCAATAAGTTTTCCAATTTAATTTACCAGCATTCACTTACTGAAAAGGTAATCATGAGTTTTTTGGATTCATTGAACATAACCGTTATAAAAAGCCCTGTGGAGATAAGAATTCAAAAAGCATCTGGAATAATATCTTCTAGTCTATGGCAAAGTTTTATTGATAATAAATTAAGTCCTGCATTGGTATCCAAAGTTGGTAGTTTATACGCTTGGACAATTGATTTTTTTGATATTCAGTCAGGTGATAACTATAAAATAATTTTCGAATCTAAATATGTAGAGAATAAATTTATTGGTGTTGGAAATATTAAAGCCATTTTATTCAACCACAAAGGAAGAGATTTTTATGCATTTAGATATTTGTCAAAATCTAAAAAGGTTGAAAGTTATTTTACAGAATCTGGAGAAAGTATGCAAAGGGCATTACTCTCTGCACCTTTAGAGTATGTAAGAATATCCTCCAAATTTTCTAATAGAAGATTGCATCCAATTAAAAAGATTTACAGGCCACACCACGGGGTAGATTATGCAGCTCCATCTGGAACAGATGTGGTTTCAACTGGAGATGGAAAAGTGATATTCGCTGGCAGATCTGGAGGTGCTGGAAATATGATTAAAATAAAACATTCTTTCGGAAACGTTGTTACTAAATACTTACATTTATTGAGATTTGAAAAAGGCATTAAGGTGGGTAAATATGTAGAACAGGGACAGAAAATTGGAGAAGTAGGAAGTACGGGTTTAAGCACTGGTCCACACTTAGACTATCGTGTATATATAGATGGTAAAGCTAAAAACCCACTTAAACTCAATGTGCCGAGTAAAGATCCTATTGCTGAAAATTTAAAGTCTAAATACTCTCTAGATATAGCTGATATAAAAGCAACTCTAGATAGTATAAGTCTTGAGTAAATTAAAAATTTTTCAACTTATATGGTTATTCGTATAATTAAGTATATCATTTCAATATTAGCTTTAATAATTCTATTGGTATTTGGAGTTTTATTTTCTGTGATAAAAATATACGATAAAGAGATTAAAGAAATTGCATTAAAACAGATAAATAATCAGCTTATCTCCCCAATGATTATTCAAGACATAGAATTAAGTGCTTTCAATTATTTTCCTGCAATCTCATTGCAATTTTCCAATCTTTTAATAAAAGATCCTTTATCTAACAATGATACTTTAATCTTTGCAAAGAACGTTTTTCTAAATTTTGATGCTTATGATTTAATTAATAAAAAATATGTAGTTAGGAGGTTAGTATTAACAAAAGGGACTTTTGCGGCTAAAGTTAGTTCAGATGGGAAAGAAAATTTTAATGTGTTTGATTATAATGACAAACCTGAAAATAAAAACTTTAAGTTTTCTTTAGATGAACTTACTCTTAAAGATTTTTCAGTGAACTACCAAAATATTCCCTTAAGTCAAGAATACGATTTCACTATTTCAGATTCAAAGTTAAAAGGTCAATTCTCTAACAAAGAATACGACTTAAATATACTTTCCAATATGTTGGTAAATAAATTTGATTTGGAAGGTATAAATTTTGTAAGCTCCAAAAATGCAAGTACAGAAATTATTCTACACGTAAAAAATGATCCTTTTTCCTTAACAATAAAAAAGGGAAAATTAAAAATAGCAGATATGAACTTCTTTTTAGAGGGAGATTATAAAACCTCAAAAAAAGACATAATAAATCTAAATATTAAAGGAAACCAAATTCAAATATCTGAAATATTTAGTATTCTACCATTAGATTATGCCAGCATAAAAACAAAATATAGCTCTCAAGGAATATTCAATTTTGATGGAAATCTAAATGGGGAGATAAGCAACAAGCAACCTCTTAGTTTCTTTGTCAGTTTTAATGCTAAAAATGCAACTTTGAAAGACAAGCTAAATAATATTCAGTTAGAAAAGATTGATTTAAGTGGAACATTTAATAACAAGGAACAAAAACTTAAAATCATTAATTTTTCAGCTCTCATGAATGATAAAATAATGAGTGGTGATTTAGAGATTATCAATTTTAACAAGCCTACTTTTTTTTTAAATATAGAAGGGTTATTTGATTTAAATAAAATCCCTTTTCTCACAACTCTTAAAGATTTTTCTTTGGATGGAGAAACTGCTATTGAAATTGCAACAAAAATCATCACTAAAAAAGATAAATTATTTTTTGAGAATTTAGACGGAAAGTTAGTTAGTAAAAAAATAAATATAGATTATTTCCCTAAAAAAACCCATATAGAATTAAATGATTTTGAAGCTGATATTTCTAAAAAAAATATGGATATTACTGTCAAAAACTCTTTTTTTAATAAAGATCAATTTTCAATGAATTTAAATTTCTTGGATTGGAATAAATTAGCTCAAGCTGAATCCAAAAAAATTAAAGGTAATTACGAATTAAAACTTGATAAATTCCATATAGATGATTTCTTAGAAATTTTTGATTCTAAGGACTCTTCCAAAGCAGATTATCAAATAGATTTGGAAGGGGCTATAACTGTCAATGAACTTTATTACGATAATTTAAAGTTTTCCAATGTTGCCTCCAAAAGACTCAAAATCAACAAATCTCTAGATGTAAAAAATTTATTAATGGAGTCTTATGATGGAGAGATTTTATTAAATATCTATAATTCGGACTTAACTAGTGAAAATCAAAACTGGTTGATAGACGGTGAAATATCAAGTTTAAATATTAAAAAGTTAATGAAATCATTTAACGATTTTGACCAGGATTATATAAAAAATGAACATATTTCAGGCAGTATTTCAAGTGATTTTAATTTAAAATTAATTTTTGATTCTTTAAATAATTGGGATTTTCAAAACTCTTCTATTGAATCTAAGAACACCTTTAAAGAAATTGTACTCTTAGAGTATCCCTTTTTATACGATATTCTAAAAGTTTTTGAAAACAGTGTTATCACTAGAAATATAATTGATATAAATCATTACGAGAAAAACCTTCATAAAGTAGTATTTAAAGATTTCAAATCCACTGTAATTTCATTAGACGGAACAACAGAAATTGGTAAAACCAATTTTGAAAATGATGTCTTAGACTTTTCTTTTTACGGAAATTATAATCTTGAAAATCAGGTGGATTATCACTTAAATTTTAATTGGGCTGACATAGTTAGAAGAAAGAAATCAAAATCTGATATTGTTCAAGAAAATCCAGTAAAAGGGAAACAATTATTTTTAAAAATATCGGGACCTGTTGAGGATTTACGTTATGGCTTTGACAAGGAGGAAATTAAGAAAGAAAGAAAAGAAATAATTTCTAATGAAAAAGAAACAATTAAAGAGATTATAAAGGGCGAATACCAGGAAGAGAAAAAAAAGAGCGAGGTATTTGAATTAGAAAAAGAAACATTAGATAAAGACACTATTCAATTGGATAAAGTCCATCAAAATCAAAAAATAAAAAAGAAAAAGGATTCTTCTAAACTAGATAAATTTTTAAAAAAGCTTGGTGTTGAAGAACTAGAAAAGAAAAAACCAGAATTTGAAATTGATCAATAAGAAATCTCCCCATTATTAAGTAATATAATCTGACTGTTTACTTTTCTTCTACAATGCCATTTCTTGTTTTTAACCTTGTCCTCTTTTCTTACAATCCCGTTCCAATCTTTTGATGGACTATATATTCTTCCTCGGTCAACTATGATTTTACTATTTTTTTCTAAAATTATAACCCCGTTTTTTGGCATCAAAAGATTTTCAGAAATTGTAAGTGTTTTATTTTTTTTAATGATTACTGTTCCACTCGATAAAATATTTTTATCCCAATTAGTATTTTTTTTAATAACAATTTTAGAACTATTTGACATCAAATTATTGGTGGTTAGACTTAACTCATTTATGGTTGAATATCGGTAATGAATATCCCCAATTTGCATAGGAGATAAGTAATTCCTACATAGATTGTAACCCATAATATTATTACTAACATTATTAGAATTACAATTGACCCAACCAAATTTATCGTTTCTTGGAAGGTCTGAAAATTGTGGTGTATTGGTATGCCTTAATCCAATACAGTGACCCAATTCGTGTGCGGTTAATTGTGCTGTAGCATATCTTCCATTATCAAGGAATTTTGAAATATTTAAGTAGAAGGGGGATGGTCCACACCCAAATGCCGGAACAGAACTTGAAGCACCAGTATAAAAGACATGCAAAAATTCTTTATTTTCATTTGTAAATCTTACCCAGTTATCTTTATTACAATTTTTGTCAACTTTCTTAAAGTAGCTTATAACTCCCACTCTTCCTTCGGATACCCTTAGGGTTTCTTTAATATATATAACGGTATTTCTTCCTTCTTTTTTTGCGTATGAAGTATGCAATATCCCGTTATTAGAATTTGTTCCAAAGACTTTTAAACTATCTAGTATTGGCCTAAAATTATTTTTTATTCCTTTAATAGTAATTGTATTGGAATCTGCATTTATTTCTAAAATTTCAAACCACCTATTAGTATCTTTTTCCATAACAATTTCCATTCTTTCCCATCCAACACTATCCATATGGTAGGAAATAGTATCTACTAAAAATTGTATTCTTGAATCTTTAATATATGGTTTTTCGTTATTGGAATTCTTTCTTGAAGGAGGTTTTAAATTGCTATAAATTTTATTAATCCATTGAAATTGCTCATCTATAAAATGAGATGAATCTTTGGTAATATTTTTTGGGGTTTCTGCAGATTGATGTAATACATGAACCCATACTTTAATTTCTAAAATTGGATGACAACTAAGCTTGCAAGTATCAAAAGGGATATAGCTTTCTAAATGATTATTTTGCCCCAATATAAAACCTGGTAAAAGCAATAATATTTTCAATATAAATCTCATTATTATAAACTTAATTTAAATATAATGATACAGTTTTGTTTTTTTTAATAGTTTGCAAAATCTACTTTTCTAAGCAATTAAACCATAAATATTACATTTAAATTTTATCTTTTACTCTGTAAACACTATATTTCCACCTTCATATTTGCACAATAATGTTTAAAAATATAATTTCGCTGTCCTAAAAATCAATTCTTTAAAATTATGGAATCATTTGTAATTTATTTACCTATTGTATTATCGTTAGTAGGATTACTATATATGCTTGTTAAAAGAGCATGGGTTATGAAGCAAGATGCCGGAGACGGTAAAATGAAAGAAATTTCAGACCATATTTATGAAGGTGCATTGGCATTTCTAAAAGCAGAATATAGGTTGCTGGCAGTGTTTGTGTTTGCAGCAAGTATTGTTCTTGCAGGCGTTTCATTTTTGGTTCCATCTACTCATATTTTAATTGTTGTTGCCTTTATAATTGGTGCAATTTTTTCTGCTTTTGCAGGAAATATGGGTATGAAAATAGCTACTAAAACCAATGTCAGAACTACTCAGGCTGCACGAACAAGCTTACCCCAAGCATTAAAAGTTTCTTTTGGTGGAGGTACTGTCATGGGATTAGGAGTCGCAGGATTAGCAGTATTGGGATTAACTTCTTTCTTTATATTATTTTACCAGCTATTTATGGGTGGAGTTTGGTCCTCAGAAACTGGTGTTTCTGACATGACTATGGTATTGGAAACTTTAGCAGGATTTTCTTTAGGAGCGGAGTCTATTGCATTATTTGCAAGGGTAGGTGGAGGAATCTATACTAAAGCTGCTGATGTTGGTGCAGATTTAGCTGGAAAAGTTCAAGCAGATATCCCAGAAGATGATCCAAGAAACCCAGCTACAATCGCTGACAATGTTGGAGATAATGTTGGTGATGTTGCTGGGATGGGTGCTGATTTATTTGGTTCTTATGTTGCTACAGTTTTAGCAGCAATGGTTTTAGGAAATTACATTATTAAAGACATGGGGGGAATGATTGAAGATGCTTTTGGTGGTATTGGTCCAATATTATTACCAATGGCAATTGCTGGTGTTGGTATTGTAATTTCTCTTTTAGGAACTTTTTTTGTGAAAATATCTTCAAATGATGCTAAAGAACCTGAAGTTCAAAAAGCCTTAAATATTGGAAATTGGGCATCTATTTTAATGGTTGCCATATCGTGTTTTGTATTATGTAAATTCATGCTTCCTGAGACAATGCAAATGAATTTCTTTGGAGAAGGTCTTCAAGACATTTCATCAATGAGAGTTTTCTATGCTTGTTTAGTTGGTCTAGTAGTTGGTGCTGGAATCTCAGCATTTACAGAATACTACACTGGACTTGGGAAACCACCAATTTTAAAAATTGTTCAGCAGTCTAGTACTGGAGCTGGGACTAATATCATTGCTGGATTAGCTACTGGAATGATTTCCACTTTTTCATCGGTACTTTTATTTGCCGCTGCAATTTGGATGTCTTATGCATTTGCTGGTTTTTACGGAGTTGCTTTGGCAGCTTCTGCAATGATGGCTACTACTGCAATGCAGTTGGCTATAGACGCATTTGGTCCTATTGCTGATAATGCAGGTGGAATTGCTGAAATGAGTGAGCAAGATCCTATTGTAAGAGAACGTACAGATATTTTAGATGCCGTAGGAAACACGACTGCAGCAACGGGGAAAGGGTTTGCTATTGCTTCTGCAGCATTAACCTCATTGGCGTTATTTGCAGCGTACGTAACTTTTACAGGAATTGACGGAATTAACATCTTTAAAGCACCTGTTCTTGCTATGCTATTTGTTGGTGGTATGGTACCTGTTGTTTTTTCAGCATTAGCTATGAATGCTGTTGGAAAAGCTGCAATGGAAATGGTTAATGAAGTTGTTCGTCAGTTTAAAGAAATTCCAGGAATTATGGAAGGTACTGGCAAACCAGAATACGATAAATGTGTAGATATTTCTACTAAGGCATCCTTAAAAGAAATGATGCTACCTGGAATATTAACTATTGGATTTCCAATTATAATAGTACTTATAGGAAAGTTGGCTTATCCATCCAATAATTTATTAGTAGCTGAAATGCTTGGAGGCTACATGGCAGGAGTTACTGTTAGTGGAGTTCTTTGGGCTATTTTTCAAAACAATGCTGGTGGAGCTTGGGATAATGCAAAAAAATCTTTTGAAGCTGGAGTTGAAATTAACGGCGAAATGACCTATAAAGGTTCTGAAGCTCATAAAGCTGCAGTTACTGGAGATACTGTTGGAGATCCTTTTAAAGACACATCTGGACCTTCTATGAACATTCTTATTAAGTTAACTTGTCTAATTGGATTGGTGATTGCACCTATATTAGGTGATGGGCATGTTTCCGATGAGGTTTCTGCAGTAAATAAAAGTGAGATTAAAAAATGTTCTAATGAAGGTAAAAAAGCTTGTTGTGCTAAAACAGAAAATAAAGATTTGGTAGTAAATGCAGATATAAATCAGCCTTCTACTAATTCAAATGTTATTTCAGTATCCACTAATAAAGATGGAGAATCTATTTCAGATTATCAAATAAAGACTGCTTCTGGGAAAACAAGTGTTGAGCCAATCGAAAAGTCAGAAAAATCTTCTTTATAGTATTGAATATTATTGATTCTTTTCTATTAAATTTAATCCGGCTGTAAGCCGGATTTTTTATATATGAGTATAGTAGTAGACATAGGAAACTCAAGGGTTAAAGTTGCCAAATTTAAAAACCAACAACTATTAAATGTCTTTTTTTATAAAAAAGACAACATTATAAAAGAGTTGAAGAACCTATCTTTTAAAACTGGGATAATTTCAAATGTCGGAAATAATAAGTTGGGGCAAAAATTATTGACATCCTTCCCAAATTTAACTCTCATGTCCCCTAAATTAAAGCTCCCAATTATTGTAAAGTATAAATCTGTAGTTTCTTTAGGCCATGACAGAATTGCCAATTCAGTAGGAGCTTACAACACTTTTCCAAATAAAAACAATCTTGTGATTGATGTTGGAACCTGTATTACTTACGATTTTATAAATAAATCTAACGAGTATTTAGGAGGGGGTATTTCTCCAGGGTTTAATTTAAGAATGAAAGCTCTAAGTAGTTTTACAGAAAACTTACCAAGGGTAAATTTTAAAATTAAAAGCACACCATTAATTGGATCAAACACCAAGGAATCTATGGAAAGTGGAGTAATTAATGGAACTATCAATGAAATCATTCAAAACATTTCTGAATATGAACAATTACACCCTGAAATCAACGTTATATTGACAGGTGGAGATACTACTTTTATAAAATCAATTGTATCCACAAAAAAAATCAGCATCTTTGCAGATGAAAATTTAACATTAAAGGGCCTAAATACCGTTTTAATATACAATGCTTAAAAAGTTTTTTCTATATATATTTTTCCTTACTACTTTTGCATATTTCAAGGGACAAGTTTTAAATACTTCCCCTTTTTCTAGGTACGGAATAGGTGAAATTAATACCATTCAATCTGCACATTATTTTGGGTTTGGAAATATTACTTCTCCAATTTCAGAGCCGCAATATATTAATATTAATAATCCAGCTTCTTACGCTTCTTTCATAAAATATAACCCTATATACAATGTTTCTCTTGCTGGAAAATCTGCTTTATATAATTCTAATTATAACAACAACGAAACTACGTCTTCTGGAAATAATTTCGGTCTAAATAATTTATTTATGGGACTTCCAATTACTAAGAATTGGGGTTTAGTTTTTGGAATAACTCCTCTATCTTCTCAAGGATATGAAGTCAGTAGTACAGTTCCTTTCGACACTTCAACAGTATCTTACATTTTTAAAGGGGATGGATCCGTTAATAAATTACTTATTGGAAATGGTTTTAATATTCTTAACAAAGGAGACACAACAAGAATATCTTTAGGACTCAATTGTTCTTACTTATTTGGAAACCTTGACAGGACAAGTACAGTTGTTTATAACAATTCCAACGATTACAACTCTAGAATCCAATATAGATCTTCATTAAGTGGCTGGGGATTTGATGTAGGTCTTCAAATTTTCAAAAGATTCAAAACAGCATCCAATAACAAGCTTTTTTTAAATCTAGGAGTTAACTATTCTTTGAGTTCTGATATCTCCACAGACAATGATTTCTTTGCATATACATTTAAATACAATTTTAGCGTTCAAGAATTTCCAAAAGATACTTTAGCTATGGAAAATGAAAATTCTAATATGGTTCTTCCTGAAAAATTAGAATTTGGTTTGTCAATTGGTAAAGTATACAAAAACAAAAGAAGGTGGGATTTTGGTGCTCAATATAGCTCTATAGATTGGACAAAATTTCAGGATAACTCTAAATATTCTTCCCAGAGTGATTTTCCGATGGGTCCTTATTCGAGAATTTCTTTGGGTTATAGGTTGTCTCCAAACTTAGATTGGTCCAATACCAATAAATCACTTTTGAGCAAGTCTACGTTTTCATTAGGTCTACACCAAACACAGTCAAAAATAATTGTAGATGAGAATTCATTAATACAAAATGGCATAAATTTTGGTGTATCTATACCACTGCTTAGTTCCAGATCGCTTTCAAGAGTTAATTTTGGGTTTGAGTTTGGAAAACTTGGCGATTTAACGATTAATAAAATTGAAGAGAATTATTTTAAGTTTTCAATAGGGTTTTCACTTGGTCCTGATACAAGATATGATCGTTGGTTTAGAAAAAGAAAGTATGATTAATAAAAAAAACATGAATAAATTATTTACATCCATAGTTTACCTAATGGTATTTATAACAATTTCTTCACAGGACTGTTTTCAAGCGAGCAAAGCTAACTGGGGAGAAGATAGTTTAGAGTGTAGGAAAAATGTTTCTTTATATTCAGAATTTATGAAGCAAAAAGTTTATCCGGACGCAGCTAAGTTTTGGAATAAAACACAAACTTTTTGCCCTCAATATAAACCCAATTTATACAAAAACGGAATTTATATTTATAAGCAGATGGCTAAGGAGAAAAAAAAGATAAAATCTCCTGAAATAAAGTTGTATGTTGACACCATATATTCTATTTATGATGCTTGGGTGACTAACTTTGGAAATTGTAACGAAATCAAAGCTGACCTTGCTGCAGATATTATGGCACTTGATGCTTCTAAAGGGTTTCCAAAAGCTTATGTTTTATATAAAGAAGTTTTCGAAAAATCACCGCAGTTCACATCTTACAACGACATTAAGTATTTTGTTTACGCTAACAAATATATGCTGAAAACAAAAAAAATAGAGTGCGATCAGTTTTTAGAAAATTATGAAACTCTTTCTTCTATATGTGATGCAAATATTTCAAAAGGTAATAAAGCGGATAAATACAATAATGTTCAAGCTTTTTTGGACAAAGAAATTAGTCCATGTGCTAGTTGTGATAAATTGGAAGAGATATACTCTTCAAAATACAATGCGGATTCTGAAAATATGGATTTAACTAAGAAGATTTTTGAAAGATTAAGTAACAACAAGTGTACAGAGTCCAATTTATATATCACTTTATTAGATAAAGTTTTAAATGACCCTAATAATCCACCTACAGCTAAAGATTTATACAACGCAGCGGTAGCAGATTATAAAAGAAAAGAATTCCCTAAAGCTGAAGAGAGATTTAATCGGGCTATAAATATATGTGATGATGAAAAATTAAATCAAAAGATGTATGAAATATTGTACGACATTGCATTAAATAAAAAGCAATACAAAAAAGGATTTTCAATTGCAGGTAAGCTTTCTGATAAATGTATTTCTAATGATAAAAAGGCAAGAATCGTAGCCGCTAGCTCATCAAAATATGGAAACTCTGCTTTTAACAAAAGCTTAATTTATTGTTTGGCATTAAAATATGCTTCTAGTTCCTGTGGCAAAACACCAGCTTCTGCTATCAATAGTTGGAATGGACAATTATTACCGAAAAGTGAATTAATAATGTTGGATATAAAGAGTAATTCTTCACAACAAGTTCCTTTCTGGGGACAAAATGTCGAACTAAAAACTAGAGATTGAGAATTCGATTTTTATTGAATTTATCTCTGGTTTTAAGCGGGATTTTAATTTCTTGTGTTGAAGACAACAAAATCAAAGGTTTAAAATATTCTAATAATGAACCCCAATCTCTTGAGACTTCTACTGGAGTTACTTTGAACTTCTCTGATCTTGGTAAATCTAAGGTCTTGCTTAAAGCCCCAAAACTCATCAAGTTAATGGCAGATCAAGATCAATTAATAATGGAATGTCCTGAAGGTTTAGAATTAATTTTTTATGATTCTCTTATGAAAGTGGAGTCAGTTCTAGTAGCTGACTATGGAAAGTTATTTTCTAATGAACAACAGCTTTTCGTACGAGAAAATGTAGTGTTTAATAACAGAAATTTGGATACATTATTTGCAGAAGAGTTGGAAATTGATTTTGCTAAAGACAGTGTGTATTCTGAAAAATTAGTTACCTTTTCAAATAGTGAAGGAAAGATTAAAGGCACAAAATTAAAGGCCAATAGTAACTTCACTTTTTTTCAGCTTTCAGATGTTTCTGAGAGCCATGTTAATTATAATTTACAGTAATGGAGAGTTTAAAGAAATGGAATAAACGTTCTGAAAAAATTTGGTTGGTAATATCTATTATTTCTACTATTTCTACTATCTATTTTTCTTTTGTAGACGATTTTGACAATAATAAGGCTTATTATCTTTTAACATTAATGTCTTGGGGAATATACTTAATAAGAAGAGGGTTAAGCAAAAGATTGGGAAATAAAAAACAATAATGTCAGCTATTTCTTTATTCATAGTTACAGTTACATCTCTTTTATTTTCCGCTTTTTTTTCGGGGATGGAAATTGCATTTATATCCTCAAGTAAGATCAAGATTGAATTGGATAATAAAAAGGGAGAGTTTAGAGCAAAGATTCTTTCTTTTTTCAATGGAAAACCTGCATGGTTTATTGCTGCAATGCTTATTGGAAACAATATAGCAATGGTTATTTATACTTTATATATTACCCAGTTGATAGAGCCCTATTTATTAACACTTAATTTTAACCAAACTATAGTTCTTTTGATACAAACTTTATTCTCTACATTTTTCATACTTTTATTTGCAGAGTTTTTACCAAAGGCTGTTTTCAGACTAAATCCCAATGCAACCCTACGTTTTTTTAGTTTGGTATTATTTGTTGTTTATGTCTTGTTATGGCCAATTACCGCTTTCGTAGTGTTGCTGAGTAATTTGGTTTTGAAATTTTTTGGAAATCATGAACAACAAGACAAAGTAAGTTTTAAAAAAACAGATCTTGACCTATACATAAATGAGCTTAAGAAAGACTTAGATGGTGGTGAAGAAATGGAGCACGATGTTAAGATTTTTCATAATGCTTTGAGTTTTTCAGAAGTTATTGCAAGAGATTGTATGGTTCCAAGAAATGAGATTGTTGCCTTAGAAATCAATGATAACATGCAAGAATTGAAACAACTATTTATAGATTCAGGTCACTCTAGAATTATTATTTATAAAGACAATATTGACAATATAATAGGCTATGTACACAGTACAGAACAGTTTAAAATGCCAGTCAGTATAAAATCAATGTTAATTCCTGTTTCAATAGTTCCTGAGTCTATGTCTGGTATTAAACTATTAGAAGATTTTATTGACAAAAAGCGAAGTGTTTCAGTTGTGGTTGACGAATATGGCGGCACATCTGGCATATTAACTATGGAAGATATAATGGAAGAAATTTTTGGAGAGATTGACGATGAGCACGACCAAGAAGAACTAGTTCACCATTTAATAGATAAAGAGACTTATTTATTTTCAGCTAGATTAGAAATTGATTTCATTAATGAAAAATATAGATTAAAACTTCCAGTTAAGGAAGAATATGAAACATTATCTGGAATGATTGTTTCTTATGCGGAAACAATTCCTGAACAAGGAACAATTTTCAATATTAAAAACTACGAACTGAAAGTTTTAGAAGTGGACGAAACAAAAATCAGCAAGGTTCAGTTAAAAGTAATTGAAGAAGATTAACTTTTCAATAGTTTATTAACTAAAATTTTTCCTGGAAGATATGCGGAGACAAATCCAGTGACGAAAAGTACAGCTAGTAATAATATTATATCTAGAGATTTGATCAATACAGGCCAATATTCAATTGCTGCATTTTCTAATTTTAATAAATGAAATTTCATTTGTATTAAACATATAATGGTTCCAATAATCAACCCGCTTACACTACCAAGATAACTTATCATTAATCCTTCCTTAAAGAATATGTTTTTGATAGTTTTTGTATCACATCCCAAGGCTATTAAGCTTTTAATATCTTTTTTCTTGTCAATAATTAACATCGTTATTGAAGCAACTACAGTAAATGAGGAGAGTATTAAAACAAAAATTAGAACCGCTAACACCATCCATTTTTCAGCATCGCTAGCTGCATAAATAAGTTGGTTATTTTCTTTGTGAGTTTTAAAAATATAATTGGGATTCTGAGCTATTAAGAGTTTTTTAGTAGGAAAAATTTCTTCGTTGTCTTTCAAAAAAACTTCAATATAATTAGCTCCGTTTTGTGTTTCAAAAATCAAATTAGCAGTACTGTAGTCCACCATTGCAGATGAAAAATCTAGTTCAGGATTTATTGTATAAACTCCACCAAAAATTAAATTATTTTTCTTTAGCGAGCTTTGGTTTTGAATAGAGAGTTGTTTTTTATTAGAAATGCTAAAAATTTTTATTTCGTTATTAATATTTTCATTGTACGGAATTTGTAATTCATTTTGAACTCCATAACCCAAAAGTATTTTCGGGTAATTTTCTATGTATAGTTCTCCATCGCCTTCAATTAAATTAGAACTCCAATTTTTTTTATTGTAAGTGGTAGTATCTACGCCTCTTACCATGGCTGTAACCCACTTATTTTCAAATTTTAACATTGCAGTTTCTTCAATTATTTTACTGTAATATTTTACTTGATTATTATGTTCTAATTTTGAAAATATAGAATCACTCTCTTGGATAAACTTTCCAGTTTGAGGATATATGTATAGGGAAGCTGAAAATTTTCCATACACATCTTCTACATATTTTTGAATCCCATTAAACCCGCTTAAAATCACCACTAAGGAAGCTGCACTAACCAATAGCCCGAACAAAGAGATAAGGGAAATAAGATTGATAATATTCCTAGATTTCTTAGCAAACAAATACCTTTTTGATATAAAGTTGGAGATGTTCATTGTTACTAAGCTAACAATAACAATATAGTTTCAGAATTTAATTTTGTAAAAATTACCAATTTTTGGTTCTATATATTGTTTTATCTCAAGATTCGTTAAAACAAAATTTAGAAAAGAAGTCTTTAAATTACTTTCTATTTGAATTTTATTAATTGACATTTCATTATTTTTTGAAATAATACTTAAAACCAATTTCTCGTCCTTAGAAAGCTCGATATTATTACGTATTAAAGTAGTTTTATTTTCAACCTTTTTAAGATTTAAATATTCAACAATTTGTTCTGGATGATTTAAAATAGTTGCCTGATGTCTTTGTATTAGTAAATTCGACCCTGACGAACATTCTTGATGATTGTTGCCGGGTACTGCATAAACATCTCGGTTGTAGTCATTTGCCAATCTTGCTGTTATCATAGCACCACCAGTTTTTTTTGACTCTATTACTATCGTGCACTTACTCATTCCAGCAATAATTCTATTTCTTCTTGGAAAATGATAAGCTTTTGGACCTTCGTTGGGGGTATATTCAGAAATAAGCATCCCATTTTCTTTTATCTTTTGGCTGTCCTCCAAATGTTTTCTTGGATAAATACTATTAATTCCACTTCCAAGAACTGCATGGTTTACTAAATTAAGATCGTTTGCTGTTCTGTGTGCATATATATCAACTCCATAGGCCAACCCACTAACTATTCCAATTGGATATGACTTTAAGTATTTTAATATTCTTTTAATCTCCTTTAATCCATAATCTGTACAATTTCTAGTTCCTACAACAGATATTAAATTCCGGGTATTAGGGTTTTGCTCTCCTTTTGTATAAATTAAAAATGGTGCATCTGTACAATGGATAAGATTTTTTGGATAAAAATCATGCCAATAAGGAATAATTTGGATTTTACTTTCCTTACACTCTTGAATGATTTTTTCTGCTTTTTCAAATATAGTAGTTGAATTAATTTGGTTTAAAATTTTTAATCCAGTTTTAGAATTAACTTCTTTCAAAGTTATTTTTAAATTGTCAATTGCTTTTTTAGAACATTTATGATCCTCAATTAGTTTTTTTTTAATACTAAATGGCAATCCTTTTATCAATGAAAATATTACAGTGTCTAACATTACACCCCAAATAAAACATATAAGAACATAGTTTTTTTACGTTTTACTTGTAAGGTTTCTTATTTTATCTTACTTTTACATTGAAATAGAAAGATAGTATTTAAGAGGGGACGAAAGTCCCCTCTTTTTTTTCTCATTATGATTGCAAAAAAAGAAATTATCCGATTAGCACAAGAAAGAATTAACGAACTGGACAATGGAAATTATTTAGTGGATGTTAATATATCTTC